>Ga0163200_1000029_pt1 | contig 70885 bp, 43 predicted proteins | sample PL_2010_200m_FD_113535 | JGI IMG/M metagenome (GOLD analysis project Ga0163200, IMG submission 113535) | Freshwater microbial communities from Powell Lake, British Columbia, Canada to study Microbial Dark Matter (Phase II) - PL_2010_200m | ecosystem: Environmental > Aquatic > Freshwater > Lake ... | reverse complement strand
GGGGTGAGGCACCTGCACGATTGCCACGAATACTTCCGCGGGGTGCCGGAACTGGTCGGACGGAAAGCCACTACGCGTATCTGGAAGTGGATCGAAGACCGGATCTTTCCGAAGCTTACCCTGGTTACCGCAGTCAATGAATCTGTAGCCAGACTCTACCACGAGGAATATGGGAATGAGATCGTGGTCATACGCAATGTCCCGTTCCGTAAATCCAGGGAAGGGGATGGTTTGGCCTTAAAAGAATCACTCGGAATTGCTCCCCATCAGCAGGTGATCCTCTACCAGGGAGCAGTGAATATCGACCGGGGACTGGAGGAGGCAATCCAGGCCATGAAGTACATCCGGAGTGATGCAAAGCTGGTCATTGCCGGGACAGGAGATATATTCGAAGAGCTGCAGGTATTTGTCAGGAAAGAGAAGGTTCACGGGAAAGTGGTGTTTACCGGCCAGATCCCGTTTCAGGACCTGTTTCGGTATACGCAGATGGCCGATATCGGACTTTCAATTGAAAAGGATGTCAGCCTGAACTACCATTTTGCCCTGCCCAATAAATTCCTGGATTACATCCAGGCAAGGGTGCCGGTGCTGATCTCCCCCTTCCCCGAGATGAAGGAGATCCTGGATAACTATTTCATCGGGGATGCACTGGAGAGTCACGATCCGGAACACATTGCCGCAAAAATCGACAGCCTGTTACTCGACGAAAAGCGTCTGACCCTCTACCGGCAGAATCTTGCCCGGGCAGCGGAAGAGCTTTGCTGGGAGAATGAAGCGCCGAAACTGAAAAAATTACTGGATGCTGCTGCTTCGTCGCACGGCTCCTCGCAGTGACGATGCAGGATACTGGATATTAAAATAAAATATAAGGGAAGGGAAGAGGAGGTAATGAGGGAAGAGAAGGAACTGAGCCGCCATAAATGGCGGCTGTACAGCATGGTGAAAGTTGTTATAGATTGGCGCGATTAATCGCGCCTTAATGAAGGCAGGAGGGCCATTGTAGAGCCGCAATTCATTGCGGTTGGGCAAAAGAAGAAATCGGAAATCGGAAATCGAATTATTCGTAAATCACTTTGAATCTAACCCTGCACATAGTCAGCTTCGACATCCCCTACCCTCCCAATTACGGCGGTGTGATCGATGTCTTTTACAAGCTGCAGGCGTTGCACGAAGCCGGGGTGAAGGTCATTCTGCACTGCTTCGAGTACCAGCGGGATCCGGCGCCTGAGCTGGAAGAACTCTGCCAGGAAGTGCACTATTATCCCCGCCGGTCCGGATGGCGGCATATCCTTTCTCCGAAGCCCTACATTGTCTCAACCAGGAAATCAGACGCCCTCCGGAAGCGGTTGCTGGAGGATGACTTCCCGATCCTCTTTGAAGGGCTGCATACCTGCGGGCTGCTGAGCGATCCGGGTTTGAAGAAAAGGATAAAGATCTACCGCGAAAGCAATATCGAGCATCATTATTATTATCATCTCTTCAAAGTTGCCGGCAACTTCCGGGAGCGGATCTTTTTTCTGGCCGAAAGCGCCAAACTTTGCTGGTTTCAGCCGGTACTGAGCCATGCCGATGTAATGCTGGCAGTTTCCCTCGATGATCAAACCTACCTGCAGCGGAAATTCCCGGAGAAGGATATCCGATATCTTCCCTCCTTTCACCGCGAAAACAGGGTAAATTCGCTACCGGGAACAGGTTCCTATGTATTGTATCACGGCAATCTCAGTGTTGCCGAGAACTTCCGGGCGGCCCGAACCATCATCGAAGAGATCTATACGGAAGGACTGCCGGAACTGGTCATAGCCGGACTGGATCCACCAGCCGGCCTGGTTCGTTTAATCGATCGACATACGAACATCCGTCTGGAACGAAACCCGGCCGATGCCCGGATGGTTGAACTGATCCGGGAGGCCCAGATCAACCTGATGGTTACATCGCAGCCAACCGGACTGAAACTGAAACTGCTGAACGCTCTCTTTCATGGCAGGCATTGCCTGGTTAATCCGCTCATGCTGGCCGGCACGGGACTTGAACCGGTATGCCAGGTGGCCTTAACGCCTGAAGAGTTCCGGGAGAAGATCAGCCAGCTTTTTCACCGGGAATTTACCCGTGCTGAAGTTGACCGCCGGCAAGAGTTCTTGCTTGAACACTATTCCAATGAAAAGAATTGCAAAATCCTGACAGATTTAGTATTTTTGTTCTATGAAAAAGATCCTTATCCCCGTTGATTTTTCCGAGCATACCGATATCACCTGTACCTATGCGCTGAGACTGGCGGAGAAGTACCATTCGGAGTTGATGCTATTTCATACCTACTTTGATCAGGTCATTCTCACGGAAACCACTTTTCCCGACAGTATGAATATGAACGCGGTTTACAATGAGGAACTGATCCGTGAGATGCACAACCAGGCCGAAGCAAATATGAAAAAACTTCACGGGGAGCTGGTCGCGCGGATTGAACAGGAGAAGATTAAGCATGTGGAGCTGAAGTCGACGGTTGTTGGAGGGGATATCGAGATGGAACTGAAGATGGTTTGCGGAGAATATCACCCCGATATGGTGGTTATGGGAACCCGGGGTCAGGGAAGAAATGTCAATGTGTGGGGACGGGTTTCAACATACATCATCAACCATGCGCGTGTACCCGTGCTAACCGTCCCGGAGATCCAAACCTTCATGGGATTTAAGAATGTCATGTTCGCGGCCGACCTTTCCGATGCAAATGCGTCAGCCATCCAGAAAGTACTTGACCTGCTTGAACCGTTCCGGAGTTCTCTCTTTGTGGTGCACTTCCAAACCGGAAAGGAGGGCGACAACGAAAAGATGGAGGCATTGAAAACCCATTTCAGCGACCTGGAACAAAAAAGGAAGATCAGATTTAACCTGGTGGGTATTGCTGACGATAATCAGAAAGCGTTGGATGACTTTGTAGCGGAACACGGCATCGAAATCATTGCTTTCCAGCCTCACCGGCGAAGTATATTCTATAACCTGTTTACCCGTAATATCACCAAAAAGAATTTATTCTCCACCAATATCCCGTTGCTCGCCATTCCGCTGGACTAGCAGGCAGATCAACTCAGTTCATGGGAATCCGTGCATAGTCTTCGTATCGAAACATCTCCCAGTGGTTGTTTTCCCACCCATCCCCGTTCTGCTGACGAAACTTGTAGACGGTTTGTAAGGGGGTGATGGTGATTTCCCTCAAACACTCCTGAAACCCGGTTCCATATCGTTTCAGGGCACTCAAAAAATACCACGCTGCATCGTATCCCTGGAACGCCAGGGGTTCCGGTTCGGTTTTATAGCTTCCCCTGAACCGGTCAATAAACCGTCTGACAGCCGGATCGGCGTAATCAATCCAGGACGGAACCAGCACATGCGCCCTGGCCTTCTCCAGATATTCGTAATCCATCCCTTCGATCTGATCCCACCGTGGGAGTCCGAAAACTGTAAAGCGATATCCCAGAGCGTCGGCGTTCAGGTGGGATAGAATATTTAAAACGAATGGCTTCTGGGTGGAAAGGACCACGACCAGGTTCTCCGCAGCCGGATGCAGCCGGGCGATCAATTCTTCATCCTCCACTACCGAAACATCCATCCCCAGAGCCTTACAGTTAGCAAAGATCTGATCGGCCATCTTCCGTACCTCCGGCTCCCAGCTTCGTGTAACAAGAGTATGGGCGTAAGGATAGTGTTGAGAGAGGTATTCGGCCAGGGCAATTCCTTCGGAAGAGCCGGAGGGACGTACTTTGATAACCATTGGATTTCCCTCCACCTGTGATTCCCGCTCCGAAACAGGGCTTATCACAGGGATCTTATGTTCCAGAGCCCAGTTGGCAACAATCTGAAAATTGCGGTTGAAAAGCATGCCGATGATCAGGTCCATGCCAGCCATCTCCGGGTTTCTCAGGACCGCATAAGTGGCAGATGGATCTGTGTTTACATCATATACATAGAGGTTTAGGCTCAATCCCTCTTTCTTCAGGGAATCGACCGCCAGCAGGAATCCTTCGTAGAACTGAATGTACCGAAAGGAGTTATAACTTTCAATCTCCTCCTGGGTTGGAGATTCCGTACGGATCGAATCAGCCTCCGAGAGGAAAAAATGCATCATCAGGGCTACATTGTAGACCTCCTTCACCGACTCCGGATGCATGCCACAGGGAAGCTGACTGGATATAGAACCTGCAGGCGGAGGAAATGAAAGGAAATGCTGAAGGGAAAGTGTCTCTTCAGGTGAGGGCTCCATTACCGGGATATCCTCCAAATGAGGTAAATCATAAACCTCTTTTTGCTCAGGGGCCGGGATGAGCAGGGTCTGGTTTGCCTTTAACCCTTTCCTGATCTCCGGATTGGTGTCAATGATTTCCTGCATCTCCACAGCATAGGCTTTGGAGATGGAATAGAGGGTCTGCCCTTTCTTCACACGATGGACAAAGTAGCTCTTCCCGTTAACGACACGGATTTCATTGGAACGAAGGTGGTCATAACCCTCCTGGGCCAAGGCCTGGTTAGCGGTGAGAGCGAGAAACCATCCAATGAATACGATATATCTCATTGCATAAAAGTTATTCCCACTCGATGGTGGCCGGGGGTTTGGAACTGATGTCGTACACCACCCGGTTGACCCCTTTCACCCGGTTGATGATCTCATTGGAGACCCAGGCCAGGAATTCAAATGGTAACTGTGCCCAATCGGCCGTCATCCCATCGGTGGAGGTAACTGCTCTCAGCGCTACTACGTTCTCGTAGGTACGCTCGTCCCCCATCACACCCACCGCCTGGATCGGCAACAACACCACAAAGGCCTGCCAGGTATAGTCGTAGAGTCCATACTGGCGAAGTCCTTCGATGAATATGTGATCAGCCTCCTGCAACAACTTGACTTTCTCTTCGGAGATGTCACCCAGGATCCTGACAGCCAGTCCGGGCCCCGGGAAGGGATGGCGGCCGAGAATCAGGGGATCCAGTTTAAGCGTTTTTCCCACCCGGCGCACCTCATCCTTAAAGAGGCTGTTCAGTGGTTCTACGATCTTCAGGTTCAGGTGTTCGGGAAGACCACCCACATTGTGATGTGATTTAATAGTCGCACTGGGCCCCTTTACCGACCTTGATTCAATCACATCGGGATAGATGGTGCCCTGAGCCAGCCATTTGATGTTCTTGATCTTTTTAGCCTGCTCTTCAAATACTTCAATGAACACCCGGCCGATGATCTTTCGCTTTTGTTCCGGATCAGAGATTCCTTTCAGCTCAGACAGGAAGCGGATGGATGCATCGATACCGGTCACATTCAGGTGCATATGCCGGTAAGAGTGCAAGACGTTCCGGAACTCATCCTTGCGGAGAAGGCCGTTATCTACAAAAATACAATGCAGGTTTTCGCCGATAGCCCGGTGTAACAGCATTCCTGCGACGGAAGAGTCAACACCCCCCGACAGGCCCAGTACTACCTTGTCATTGCCCAGTTTTTCCCTCAGTTCCCGTATGGTAGATTCGACGAATGACTCAGGGGTCCAGGACCGGTGGCATCCGCAAATATCAACTACAAAATTCGTTAGTAAAACAGATCCTTCAAGTGTATGGTACACCTCGGGATGGAACTGGATCCCGTAAGTTGGTTCATCGGTGATCCGAAATCCGGCAATTTCCACGCTGGCGGTTGAGGTGATCACACAAAAATTCTCAGGGACACTCAGGATCGTATCTCCGTGCGACATCCATACCTGACTACCGTTGGAGATTCCCTTCATCAGGACGCTTTCCGGATTGATATACGAAAGGTTAGCACGACCGTATTCCCTGATCTTCGAGGGCATCACCTCCCCACCTGATGCTTGCGCCAGAAACTGGGCCCCATAACAGATGGCCAGGATCGGATAGTTCCCGCGGATCCCCGAAAGGTCAGGTATCAGCGGATTATTCTCACGAACGGAAAAGGGGCTTCCGGAAAGTACCACCCCTTTGATATGGGAGCCCAACGGGGGGATCGCATTATACGGGTAAATGTCGCAATACACATTCAGTTCCCGGATCCGTCGGGCAATCAACTGCGTGTACTGGGATCCGAAATCAAGGATCAGGATCGTCTCTTCCATGTAACAAAATTATGAAAATATTTTACCTGATCAGGGTTGCATTGTATTCCGTCCGATTACCGACCCCATCGGTTACTACCAGTTTGAAAGCATTTTCCCCCGGTCTGATGCGGTCGTCGTACCGATATACCAGCCGGCTGAGTTTTGGATCATAGTCCATCAGGATCCAGCGTCCGTTCAGGGTCCCACGGTAACTGGTGATCCCGGTGAAGTCGTCGGAAATGTTGAGGACAATGGTGCTTTGCTTACTGATGTTCTTGTTGTGATAGACATTGATCGGTGTGATCTTCGGAGGCACCGTATCCGCACTGATGGTGTACTCCCCGAACTCCCGGATTTTTCCTGTCAGGAAGCCATCCCTGAACGCTCCTCCCTGACTGACAAACTTACCCCCTTTTTCTACCTTCACCAGAACCGCCTTGCTTTCCAGCCACCGGGGCAGGGTTTCGGCCCGGATGGAGATACTGGACGAGAGGTGAATCGGGGTTTCGTCGTTATGCAGGATGTGAACACGGGAGTAGCTGCCATGTACCGGAGGGGAGGTTCGATAGGTAAATTCCAGATCCTCATAAAGGGCATTCGCCGGCATGGAGAATTCAATGAAGTCGGTTGAAAAGCTGTTTTCCCGGTTCCAGACAAACAGGTTTTCCGGCGTTTTCTCTTCCTGAGGCCGGGCACCTATGGGTGCAGAGGGATGGCTCTTCACCCAGAAGGTGATCCTGGAGGTATTTCCATGGGCATCTTTTACCACGTACTGAATCCGATGCGGGCTCCGGTCGGTGAAGCTAACAATACCCCGGTTAATGACCCCCTCGAAGATGTTCAGCCGGTTTCCGGGTGCAATGTAGGATCGAAAGAAACGTTGCTTATTTCGCTGATTCTGAGGGTAATCGAGGATGGCATTGACATACCGGGTATCGGCAAACGCATACCGTTCGACAGTTTGCCCGAACACTTTCCCGTCGTCTACATCGAGCTCAATCGATTTGATCCCGCAGCGTATCGACGAGCTATTGAGGAAATCATACGCCTCAATTCCGAAGATCACATCCCCGGTGACCATGATGGTATCTCTTGTCTGCAGGCGGTAAGAGCCATGATCACCCATAGCCTGAAGCGCCACAGGACTGTCTGTGAAGTTGACCATACCGGAAGTGCCATAGGGATAAATTTTCACCGATCGTATCTGGGGAGGGATATCATCCCGGATGGGAATCCCGAACGAAAGCGGATCAAGAGGCTCCTGCGTGCGTGCATCCCGGATCTCAAAATGGAGATGGGGCCCGGCTGAAGAACCCGAATTCCCGGAGTACCCGATCACTTCGCCCTTGCGGACCCGGATTTTACCGGCAGGAACGGTCACATCGATAGTAAACGACTCATTCCTGTACTGCTGTTCTCTGGCATACATGGCTATCTCTCCGTGAAATCTGTCCAGGTGACCATAAACCGTTGTATACCCGGATGAATGAGTAATATAAAGTGCTTTCCCGAACCCCCAGGGGGAGACAAAGATCCGGGAAACATACCCGTCCATGGCTGCATACACCGGTTTTCCTGTTTGTCCGTCGGTCCGGATATCAATGCCTGAGTGGAAATGGTCCGGCCGGATCTCCCCGTAGGTGCCGGATAGAGACAACTCGAAATCGACCGGGGAACGGAACAGGTGTTGGGGATAAGCAGACTGTGTAAAACCTGACACGATAATCAGAAATGCCAACAAGGCAGAAAGAATGAAACGGGATGTCCAGGGTCGAGGGTCGAGGGTCGGGGGTCGAGGTAATATTCGAATGATTCGATTCATGTCATTGCGATCCCGAGTACTCGGGAAAAGCAATTCGAATTTTGAATTTCCTAATTCCGCATTCTTCATTCCTTCATTCCTTCATTCCTTCATTCCTGCATTTCATCATGTTAACCGCCCCCACCAGATCCCCCATGTCGTCAATCACTATGTCAGCTGCAGGAAACGGACCCGGGAGTTTCTTGTCATTGTAGAAAATGGTGTTCATGCCGGCCGACTTCGCCCCTTCTATGTCCTTTGCATACCGGTCCCCGATCATCACGCACTGCCAGGTTTTTACCTGCAGTTTTTCAGCAATGGCTGTGAAAAAACGGGGATCGGGTTTCCCATGTTCCAGCTCTTTCGATGAGAAGAAGGCGCTGAAGTATTGTTTTGCGCCCGGGACCCAGTCCACCCTGTCCCAGAGGTACATGGGTCCCGGAAACGCGTAATCGATCATGATCGTCCCACCCCAGTCGAAGATCAACTGTTCAATCATGCTTGCAACGCACTGGCAGGTACCCGTATTCGTTTGAATAGGAAAGCATCTGCCCGGTAAAGTCTTCCGGGTAGGAAACGGTGATATCGGCCAGGGTATCGGCCTGGTATACCGGGATCAGCACCGGGTTGATGAATCCTGCGTAGGGAGCTATATTTAGCTTTTTATAGCGTTCCAGCATCTGGTTATGCAGGTTTGGATCAACCTGGACGGCATAGGTCTCTACCAGCTCTTTCCCGGCTTCGTAATTGCCTTCCGACTTGATCCGCTGGATCTTGTTCAGCAGCTGGCCGAAAAGCTTCCGCAGCCCTTCATAATCGTTGATCTTAATGTAAGTCTTTCCGTCGCGCTCCAGCAGTTCGACGATATTCTCATCCTTCCCGTTCTCGTAACACCAGGTAGCGATCAGCTTTCGGTCGCGCATGTGCGCCTCCTCAATGTTCTTGCCCGGCCGAATCCGTACCAGCTGGGTCAGGTACCCATTCCGCATGAAGTTATCGTATTCGGCTTTCCCGACATCCATAGACGGAACCAAACCCAGTTCCACCAGCTTGGGATCCATGATGTAGTACAGGGAAAAAAGATCTGCGCGTGCCTCCTCCAGGGCCGAATGGTAGTTCTTCATGGCATCGGGACTGGTACCGGGCAGCAGTTGTCCGGCGGCATGGCCCAGGCATTCATGCATATCGGTAGTGAGAACCCCGGCCAGGAATCCATACTCCTTCTGCCTGTCCACCTCCTCCTGCGACCAGGTGAACTCTTCCAGGAAACCATTCCCCAGGGATGACTGGTCATACGCATACATGATGTTCTCCATGGTAACCGATTTGGAACCATGTTCTTTCCTTATCCATTCGGCGTTGGGGAGGTTGATTCCGATCGGCGTGGAGGGATCGCAATCGCCACCAAGCTGGGTTACTGTGATCACTTTGGCTGTTACTCCTTTCACCTCTTTCTTTTTAAATTCCGGATCAATGGGGCAGTTATCTTCGAACCACTGGGCATTATTGGCCAGAATACGCGTGCGTTCCGTTGCTTTTTCATCTTTAAAATTGACCACCGACTCCCAGGTTGCTTTCATGGACATAGGATCTCCGTATGTTTCGATAAACCCATTGATGAAATCGACATCGGAATTCTGATCCTTCAGCCAAAGGATGCTGTACTCATCGAAGGTCACCAGATCGCCGGTTTTGTAATATTCGATCAGCTTATCCAGGGAAGCTTTCTGTTCGGGTGTCTCCGTTACAGTGGCTGCCTTTTCAAGCCAGTAGAGGATCTTCTCTATAGCAGGATGGTACATGCCATCCAGCTTCCATACCATTTCCGTAATCTTCCCGTCCTTTTTAACCAGTTTTGTATTCAGCCCGTAGGATACCCGGGTATCTTTTCCGGCTTTTTCATCCGCTGCCCGCATCCGGGCATAAAACGTTTCCACCTCCTGCTGGGTTACCCCCGCATAGAAATTACAGGCTGAAGCCTCGATCAGGTCTGTCGACGGATCCAGGCTGATCCGTTTGGGCGCCACCTCCGGATCAAAGATGATGGTGGTGAGCTCCTCCGTGAACTCCTCCGGTGTTTGCCCCTCCTTCAGCGGAAGCTGATCTGCAGGCACGCCGGCAAGCAGGGTGGCGAAATAATCGGCAGATACCTCCGGGAAGAACTTATCTGTACTGTAATGGTGATGGATCCCGTTGGAGAACCAGACCCGTTTCATATAGGTCACCAGGTTGCTGAACTCCTCTGTCGTGCGTTCTCCCTGGTAATTGTTATAAATTGTCTCCAGGGTCTTCCGTACCAGCAGATTGTGTTTATAATTCTGGTTGTAAGTGATATCCCTTCCGCACAGAGCTGCCTGGGAGAGGTAATAGAGCAACTCCTTTTGCTTCAGCGTCAGTTCATCCCACCCCGGGATCTGATACCGCAGGATCCGCAGGTCGGCAAACTGTTCGGTCTGCCATTTAAACTCATCCGACGACTCCTTCTTCTCGCTGTTGCAGGCAACCATGGTAATCAGCATAATCATTCCTGTTAAATAAATCGGTTTTTTCATAGTTCCGTTTTTAATAATAAACCACTTCACATCCCGGGTGAGCCGCCTTGAATTTTTCGACCCGTTTTTCGGATATCCGGGTATTGAAGATCTTTATTGATTTCAGGTTTCTCATATCATTCAGAACATCGATGTTACTGATTTTGGTATTATACACATCGAATACCTCAAGCTTCCGCATGCCGGCAATCTCCTTCAGGTTTTTAACGGGTGTTCCGGAGAGTTTCAGGATCTCCAGGTTGACCAGGGGCTGGATCGGTCGCAGATCCTCCACCTGGGTATTCTCCCCGTCCAGTTCGACCAGCTGGGTAAGGTTCGAAAGCGGCGTAAGGTCGGAGATGGCGTTCTTGGGAAATCCAAGCCGCCTGAGCCAGCTCATCCGGATAAGGGGTTGGAGCGAGGTTACCCGTGTGTCGGAGAAGCGCAGCTCTTCCAGTCGCGAGAGGAATACCACCGGCTGAAGATCGTTAATGGATGGATTCCCATTGATTACCAAGCTTTTCAGGTCGGCAATCTGCTGAAGCTGAAATTTATCCGGATCTTTACTGAATCCCGCCACTTTGCGGAATACCTCCTGCCATACATCCGGGAGGGTTTTCCACCAGTTGGTGTTCTCATAGGTCTGGCTGATTACCAGACAGCCGGGATTCTTCTCCATGAAGTCGATTGCCTCTTCTTTTGTAACACCTGAATTATCGGCCAGGATCAGCTTCAGTGCCTGCAACCTGGTGAGCGGTGAGATATCGGACACCTTGGTATCGTCGAGATTTAGCCACACCAGTCTGGCCAGTGCCGAGAGCGGTTCCACCGAAGCCACGCCGGTGGATCTGATGTTGAGTGAGGTCAGGTTAAGGAGATCCTTCAGCGGGTCCAGGACTGTGGCTCCCGTGAGGGAGCAGTCAAGCCAGCGCAACCTGGGGAGTTCCGTCAACGGAGAGAGGGTTGTAATTAAGCTCCTCCCGCTGATATTCAGGCTGTCGATGGTCATCAGCAGGTGCAGCTGCTCCCGGGTTGGTGGATTATCCAGGGTTCTGTAAAGAAAGAAGATCTTCTGCCATTCGGGCGACATGTTCTTCCACCACTCATCCAGGGAGACAGAAGCAAAACTGACTACTACCCCGGGGTGGTCGATCATGAACTGAACCGCTCTGTCTTTCTTGACCTCTGTCTGGTCGCAATAAATCTTCCGGAGAACCGGCAGTGCAGCCAGCGGCTCCAGTGAACTGATCTTTGTATCATTGAACGTTACGACCTCCAGGGCGATAAGGTTTGCCAGCGTCGCGATGGCGGTGACCGGGGTGCTTGAGAAATCCAGTAGGGTGATGTTCTTCAGACCGGCCAGTGGTGTCAGATCGGAGACTCTGGTATAGTTCATCCTGAGTTCACGGAGACGGGTGAGTTCGGCAAGCGGTTTCAGGTCCCCGATCCCGGTATGGCTGATGTCGAGCACCTCCAGGTTGGGAAAACTGGTAAGGACGGAGATATCTGTGATATCCGTGCCACTGATGTTCAGGTCCCTGACGTGGTTGCAGTATTTTAGGGGGTCGAGCGAGGTTACCTGGGTCCCCCCGATATTCAGGTTTTCCAGGGCGTTCAGGTTCCTCAGCGGCGACAGGTCGACCACCGGCGTATGTGAGAGATTAAGTGTGGTGAGGTTGGAGAGTTTGGTCAGCGGTTCCAGGTCGGTAACGAGGGAATTACCCGACAGGTCGATCGATTTGCTGCCGACGATCTTCAGGAAAAGTCCATAGATCCGTGAATCAGGGATGGGGATGGGGATACTGTCGACCAGGGCCACCGTATCATTGTAATGATCCACCTGGCTCAGCATCAGGCTTGTGTCCACTTTCATATCGCTCCCGAATAGTTCCCGCCACTCCTGAGACAGGCCATTCCACCAGTTCCGCAGATCCTCCTTTTCATTCAGTTTGGTCGTATAAATGCTGACAATCTTGATCTGTTTCCGGTTGCCGTCGTAGTTGATCTCAATGTACCGGACCTGGTTGGAGTTGACCGAATCACCGTCGAGGGTCAGTCCTTTTAACGACCGGTTGGCTGTGACCTTGAAGAAGGTCTGGCCGGCATGGTTGCTCAGTACACTGACGTCCTGCACCTGGTAATCGAATTTTGCCCCTTTGAAGAAAAAATCGACATCGGTAAGGTAAGCCTGGACATCTTTGTAGAGTGGTACCAGCCGTTTGGTATCCAGGTCATCCTCCACCTGCACCTCGCTATCCCAGAAGAATTTCTGGTAGCTGTCGTTGATGATGGTCTCCTTCTCCCTGACCGTATTCTGTTTATCGGCCAGTAAGTTCAGGGTGCTCTCCAGAAATTTCACAATCTGGGTAGCCTGCTGCCGGTAGGTCTCCATCTCCTCCTTAGGGATAGATGAAGCCGTGGGTTTCTCCTGCTCCTTTACGGTCTTTCCCGTGTTCTTCTTCTGACCGAAGGCAGGGTTCTGCATCAGGAAGCAACTGAAAGCTGCTGCCAGCCCCAATGTTAAAAGGTACTGTTTACTTTTCATGGGTATAATTCATGATGATTTCTTTCTTTTCCTGGTCATTCACCCGGACCAGGTTGGATATCAGCCAACCCGAGTTGTTCTGGTTCCGGTTGAAAAAGGAGACTTCAAAATACCAGTTGGGGATCTGGAAGAAGTGGAACTTCACGTTGCTGGAGGAGACAAACTTCAGGTTTCCCTCCTTGTACTCTTTCAGGAAGATCGCAAGCTGGTCGGGGTGGTAATCCTTTTCAAGGTAATAGCCGATCTTGTCCGGATCATTGAACATCTTCCGGAGGTTCATAAAATCCAGCTCATGGCTCATGGGATGGAGAAAATTTTCCCCGCTGATGGTATCGCCCACGTGGTTGAAATAGCGTGCAAAGCGGCTGCAAAACACATTGGAGAGCACCCATTTGTATCCCTGGCGCTCCCGCTGTAGCTTGAAATAGAGGATCATGTGGACCGGTTCGCCCAGGTAGGTAAAGTCGGAACTCACCTCGGCAAACCAGTTATTCGCATGAAAGTCGAGGAAGACCGGATTCTTTTTGTTGTTTACATCGAGGATAAAAACCTCCCGGGCATCGCTTGTGATGAGTGTACTGGAGAGGTCGAAGAGGATGTTGAGGTACTTTTTCCTCAGCTTGGCGTCGCGGTAGTCGCCGTCGGTTTCATATAAACGCTTCCCCGTGACATCCTCCTCCCCGTTGAACCGGCGGAAGAACTGGTTGATCTGTTTGGTCTGAGCGTACAATACCGATTCGTCGCCCTGGAACGTGCGGATCTGTCCGGAAGCCAGGCAGGAGGCCAGGAGCAGGAGTGCAAGAAGGGGGATCGTTCTCATCTGGTTATGCAGTTGGATATGAAAAATGCAGGATACATCGGAAGGGGTTCGTCTGCATCCTGCATTTTCATCAGTGGATCAATTACTTGGATGTTTCTTTGACCCGGATATCCCCCAGCAACACATCCCAGAAGCCGATGAGGCGGCCGCCGATCTGTGTCTCCTTGCGTTTCACGTAGACGGTGATGTCCTTTTTGGTGGTATCCTCATAGACCAGTCCCTTCTCCTTGTCATACCCCTGGAACCGCTGGAATACCGTGATCACTCCCACATAGGTTCCGTCGGGTTGACGCTCCAGGTCGCTCACGTACTGGATCTTGTACCAGTCGATCACCACCCGGTCGTAGTTCAGCTGCATTAACCGGTCGAAATACTGGCGAATAGGATAGTAGTGAACCTCGGGACGGGAGAGAGAGGAGACTCCCATTTCACTGCCCGGCATAAAGAGTTCCACGGCCCGTTCGATCACCCGCTGAGCTTCCGACCAGGGGGTATCTTTGTTCCCGATGATGCTGATATACTTACTGAGGTCCCGGACCTTTTCCAGTGCCAGACTGTCGATGGCCTGCTTCCGTTGCGGGGAGATGTCGTCGCCTTCCTGGGCAAAGAGCCCGCCTGAAAGCAGCACAAGGCCAACGATTACCAATGCTCGTTTCATGGATTTACTTTTTAATTAAGTCAAGTAATTTGATTTTTCCGGCAGCATCCAGCTGGTACGATTCCACGCTATTGCGACTCTCCTTCTGATCCTTGAGTAAGTTCAGGTAGTTCTGGATGGTGGTGGGCTTGTCGTAATCGACCGTTGAACCTTCGCGGCTGATGATGATAAGGACCGGAATATCGGGAGCAGCGAAGTAGTTGAGGGCCGATTCTATCAGGCTGTTGGCCATACTGAGGTTCCCGGCCCGGGAAGCCTCGGCAATCGATTGGAAGGAACTCTCCAGTTTCCCTTTCAGAGTCATTTCGACCGAACCGTATTTCCGCATGTCGCTGATCTTGTTCTCCAACTTGGTAATCAGCGCATCGATCTCCGGATTTCCCAGATTCTCCGCTTTTATTTTATCCATCTCCTCCTCGAGTTCATCGGCCGAGAGGTTCTGCTTGTTGACCAGCAGGTCGTACAGTTTGTTTCGTGCCACTGCCACCTTTGCCTCCTGCGCCTTCTGATAATCCGCATAGGCCCTCTTGCTCTTTTGCTGGGCCTGGAGGATCAGCTGGTTCAGCTCATCGTCCCCGAAATTCTTGTTGATTGCGTCGGCTATAGCCCGGTCCTGCTCCTCCAGAGTCATGGTGGTGGTACCATTGATGATTTCACGCATCTGCTTTTTGTACATCTCGATCTGCGCTTTCCGTTCCTTGCGTGTAAGTTTCCCGGTCGATTTACAGGATTCGGTTCCCAGAGCGATCAGGGCAATGAGGGCGATGACCATAACATGCTGCCAGCCAACCGATTTCAATCTGTTTATGAAAGTTGCCATGATTCAGTTTATTGAGGTTTGTAAAATGGAAATTTCACCACTTTGGCTTCGAGAATTTTATCCCGGATTTTAATAAAGATTGTACTTCCCTCGGTTGACAGGGATACGGGAACATACCCCATTCCGATTGCTTTTTTGACAGAGGGGCCCATGGTCCCGCTGGTGACCTCTCCGATCAGCTTGCCTTCATGATCTACGATCTCGTATCCGTGTCGCGGGATTCCCCTGTCGATCATCTCAAATCCAACCAGCTTCCGGGAAACACCTTCTCTCTTCTGCATTAATAACGCATCCTTGTGGATAAAATTTTTCTCGTTCGTAAATTTTGTGATCCATCCCAGCCCGGCTTCCAGGGGTGAAGTCCGGTCGTTGATATCATTGCCATACAGGCAGAAACCCATTTCCAGGCGCAGGGTATCCCTGGCACCCAGACCGATAGGCTTTATGCCGTATCCTGCACCAGCCTCCATCACCGCCTTCCAGATCGTTGGGCCGTCTTCGTTGGCCATATAGATTTCACAGCCACCGGAACCGGTATATCCCGTGGTGGAGAGGATGACATCCCGTACTCCGGCAAAGGTGAGTTTTTTAAAGGTATAATACTCCATATCGAGAATCGGGGTAATGGTGAGCTTCTGCATGGCCTCCAGCGCCTTCGGTCCCTGAATGGCAAGCTGGCCGATCTCGTCGGAAGCATTGTAGAGGGTGGCGCCCATCTTGTTCTGTTTGTTGCACCAGGCCCAGTCCTTGTCGACATTGGCTGCATTGACTACCAGCAGATAGGTTTCGGCATTGATCCGGTATACCAGGAGGTCATCCACAATTCCCCCTTCGTCATTGGGAAAACAGGAATACTGCACTTTCCCGTCAAAGAGCTTGGATGCATCATTGGAAGTAACCCACTGGACAAATTCCAGGGCTCTGGGCCCCTTTACCCAGAATTCACCCATGTGTGATACGTCGAACACGCCTACGCCATTACGTACTGTTTCGTGTTCGGCATTGACACCTTCGTATTGAACCGGCATAGTATAACCTGCAAAGGGAACCATTTTGGCTCCCAACTCTTCGTGAAATTTAGTAAAAGCAGTACGTTTCATATCATGTTATGGTTAGCCAGTACGGCATGGTCTAAAATCGCTGCAAAATTAGAAAAAATAACAAGGGCATATAGGACTGTTCATATTTTACGATAACTTTGTCTGCCATGATAAACCTGCGACAGAACACGCCCCGGTGGCTGATCTTCCTGATCGACATGGTGATTGTCTTCACCTCAGTGATCATCGCTTATCTGTTGCGTTTCAATTTCGATATCCCGCAGGTGGAACTGGATCCGCTCCCGCAGATCATGGCTTACATGCTGGGGATCCGGGCTGTATCGTTCCTGATAGCAAAATCCTACGCCGGCATCATCCGCCACACAAGTACTGCCGACGCCCTGCGTGTCCTCTTCACCTTGTTTACTGGCAGCATCTGGTTCGGGCTCACCAATGCTGGCACTTATATTTATGACGGAACCTTTTTCATCCCCTTCTCAATCATCATCATCGATCTGCTGGCCAGCACCTTCGGAATGATCACGTTCCGGATGGTAGTCAAGATCGCCTACCTGGAATTTCAGAATCCGTTACGGTCGAAGGTGAATGTGATCATTTACGGTGCCGGGGAGGGTGGGATTACGGCGAAACGGGTACTGGACCGGGATGCCGGGACCAAATACAAGGTGCTGGCCTTCATCGACGATAATCCGGCAAAAGCCGGTAAAAAACTGGAGGGGATTGATATTATCGGGCCAGATAAACTCGAAAACTTGCTGAAGACCAATACCATCGCTCATGTGATCCTCTCCATCCAGCGGCTCGACCCACAGAAACGTGACCAGCTGGTTGACCTCTGCCTGACGTACAACACCAAAGTCCTCACTGTTCCCCCGATGATCCGGTGGATCAACGGGGAGTTGAGTTTTAAGCAGATCCGTAAACTCAACATCGAAGAGCTGCTGGAACGGGAAGAGATTCGTCTGGATGAGGAGATGATCTCCCGGGAGATCACCGGCAAGGTGATCCTGGTCACCGGCGCTTCCGGCTCGATCGGAAGTGAGATCGTGCGGCAGGTGGTACGTTTCCACCCCAAAAAACTGGTTCTGATCGACCAGGCAGAGACTCCGCTTCACTACCTGGAACTGGAATGGCTGAACAACTTCTCAGGAACGGAGGTAGAATTCGTACTGGGCGATGTAACCAACAAATCCAGGATGGCTGCGGTATTTTCATCAACCAAACCCAATGTCGTATACCATGCAGCGGCCTATAAGCATGTCCCGATGATGGAGGCCAACCCGGTGGAAGCCATCACCACCAATGTTCAGGGAACCAAACTGATGGCAGATCTCTCCATCGCTTCCGGAGTGAAAAAATTTATTATGATCTCATCCGATAAGGCCGTGAACCCTACCTCTGTAATGGGAGCAACCAAGCGGATGGCGGAGATCTATACCCAATCGCTGGATATGCAGGGATCGACCCGGTTCATCACAACCCGCTTCGGCAACGTGCTGGGATCAAACGGGTCGGTGATCCCCCTTTTCCGCTCCCAGATAGAGAGCGGGGGTCCGATCACTATCACCCATCCCGAGATCACCCGATTTTTCATGACCATTACCGAAGCGTGCCGGCTGGTGCTGGAGGCCGGAGCCATGGGTAAGGGAGGGGAAATCTATATTTTCGATATGGGCCAATCGGTCCGGATTCTGGACCTTGCCAAAAAGATGATCCAGCTCTCCGGACTCACCCTGGGGAAAGATATCCAGATCCGTTACATCGGTCTGCGTCCGGGCGAGAAACTGTTTGAAGAACTGCTTACCCGCGATGAGAACACCCTCCCCACCCATCACGAACGGATCCTGATCGCCCGGGTCAGGGAGTACAACCTGGCAGAGGTGAAACGGCACACGGACGACCTGATCACCATGACCACTACCCATTCCGCACGCGACCTGGTAAAAAAGCTGAAAGAGGTGATCCCGGAATACAAGAGTCAGAATTCGGTGTACGAGGAGTTGGATGGGTACCCCCAAACCCCCTGAAGAGGACTTTGCTAGCCATGACGCATAAGGCATAAGTCAATAATTCGTAATTCTTAATTCGTAATTCTTAATTCGTAATTCTTAATTCGTAATTCTTAATTGAACCTGCTAGTTGTCCTCGGTCCCACCGCCTCTGGCAAAACGCACCTGGCTGTCCGCCTGGCTTGCGAGCTGAACGGCGAGATCATTTCGGCCGATTCCCGGCAGGTATACCGGGGCATGGATATTGGCACAGGGAAAGACCTGCAGGAATATGAGATCGATGGGCACAAGATCCCCTATCACCTGATCAATAGTGTGGATCCAGGCTATGAGTACAATGTGTACGAATTCCAGCAGGATTTCCTGAAAGCGTACGAATCCATCACAGAGCGAGGCAGGATTCCCATTCTCTGCGGGGGAACGGGGCTCTATATTGAATCGGTATTAACAGGGTACCGTCTGCCAAAACTGGAACCAAATCCCGAACTGGAATCCATGCTGGAGTCAAAATCAACGGCTGAACTGACGGATCTGTTGAATACCCTCCGGGACCCACACAACACCACGGATATCCTTGACCGGAAACGCCTGATCAAAGCCATCCGGATCGGCCTGGAGGAATCGCGGAAAACGGAGCACCACCGGGAGTTTCCTAAAATCCAGACCACAGTTTTTGGGATCGCTCCGCCACGGGAAGAACTCCGCCGGAGAATCACCGAACGGTTGCATAAACGCCTGGAACACGGGATGGTGGAGGAGGTGAACCGGCTTCTGGCATCCGGTATCAGCCCGGAAACCCTCACATTTTACGGTTTGGAGTACAAATTCATCACACTTTTCTTACAGGGAAAGCTTACCTGCGATGAAATGGTTGCTCAATTGAACACGGGCATTCACCAGTTTGCCAAGCGTCAGATCACCTGGTTCAGGCGAATGGAAAAAAAAGGGATCACTATCCATTGGGTGAATCCGGGTCTTACTCCGGAGGATCAACTCAATGAGATCCTTGCCAACGTTCCTCCTATTTAGATTTATCCGGGTAAGGCGGAATATCCGGCAGCTGTTCCGGCCAGTTTTTCAGCTCTTCGAGGATCACCTCGATGGCTTTGTTCAGTTGCTCATCTTCCCCGGCATACTCTTTGGCCGGATCATTGACCACCACGATATCGGGTTCGACGCCAACTCCTTCAATAGCCCACTGGTTCGTTGCGAAATCGTAATTGGCAAACTCCGGCTTCTGCAGGGATCCGCCATCGATGAAAGGCAGGGACCCCCGGATGCCGACTACCCCGCCCCAGGTGCGTTGTCCGATCAGCTTACCGATCTTCAGTTGCTTGAACTGGAAAGGGAAAAGGTCACCGTCAGAGGCCGAATACTGGTCGATCAAACAGACTTTGGGACCCCACATAAAGGCGATACGTCCGGGAACCGGTCCGGTGTTGCGGGCCATTCGCATGATTACCGCTTCCCGCTGCAGCCGCTCGATGATCATCGGGGAGACATTGCCTCCACCGTTACCCCGGTCATCGATGATCAGCGCACGTTTGGTCAGCTGCGGATAAAAATACTTCACAAATTCGTTCAATCCACCCGGGCCCATATCAGGAATGTGAATATATCCGACCTCTCCGTTGGTCGCTTCATCCACCTTCCGGATGTTCTCTTGTACCCACTTGTAATAATAGAGGTCGGCCTCATCATCCACCGGGACCACCAGGGTCTTATGCGCGCCGTCGGGAACCGGTTTTTCATTAACGGTTAGTTCCACCTGCACCCCTGCTTTGTTCACCAGAGCCTCATAGATATCATTCAGGTCCTTTGTGGAGAGGCCGTCAATGGCAATGATATAATCTCCAACCGAAACATCCACTCCCAATTCAGTAAGCGGAGCGCGGTTCTTCTTCGACCAGTTCTCGCCTGCGAAGATCTCTTCGATCCGGTAATATCCCGATCCGTCGCGGGAAAGGGTGGCTCCCAGCAGACCCACTTTGATCCGTTCGGGTTTCGGTTTGTCGCCCCCGCTTACATAAGCATGTCCTACATTCAATTCACCCACCATCTCCCCGATGATGTAATTCAGGTCATTCCGGTTATTAACGTAAGGCACAAGCGGTGCGTACTTCGCCCGGATGGCATCCCAGTCGACACCATGCATATTGGGTGCATAAAAGAAATATTTCATCTGCCTCCAAGATTCGTTAAAGATCTGGTTCCATTCGGTTTTCAGGTCCACCATGATCTTCATATTCGAAAGATCCACATAATCCTTTACCGTGATCTTGGATTTCGGCAGGTCGATCACGGCATATTTATCTCCTTTCACTAGTAGCATTTTCTTGTGATCGGCTGCAATCTCATAGTTCCCCCACTCACCCAGTTCCGTCTCTTTCTTCTCCTTCAGGTCGAACAGGCAGAGCGTTGGCGGATCACCCCGTTTCCCTCTGACGTAGTATACATTGTTGTCAATACCTGAAATTCCCCAGTAATTTCCGGCATCGATCGGCAGAGCCACGGTCCTGCCGATGATCCCCTCCAGATCCACCCGGACATCCACCAGCTTCTCGGAGGTCCCTTCCTTCGTCTTTCCGTCTTTCGTATTTCGAGTTTCCTGTTCCTTGACAGTCACCTCATCATTTTCATAGGCAAAGGGTGAAGGCGTGCTTTTGGCCAGGGTAACGAAATAGATCTTGCTCATGTCGTCGTAAGCATGATTCCACTCCGTCCAGCTGTAGATCGGGTTGAAATCGCGGTTCGATGTAAAGAAGAGGTATTTCCCGTCGGATGAGAATGCCGGATCACCCACATCGTACCATCCATCGGTAATGGGTACAGACTTTTTTGATGCCAGTTCATAGAGGAATATCTTTGACTCGCCGCGCTGGGCCGGCTGGGTATAGGCAATCCATTTGCTGTCGGGCGACCAGACGTAATCCCGGTATTCGAACTCTTTGGTCTCGGTCACCACCATTACCTCCTTTGTCTCAATGTCCACGTATTGCAACCGTAACATCTTATCGCTCCACAGAATTTTTTTGCTGTCTGGCGACCATACCGGGAAGTATTTATAGGTATCGGCATTGCGGGTGAGTTGAACCGGTGGTTCACTGCCGTCCTGATTGATGATATAGATTTCATCCTCTCCGGTTTGATCGGAAATGAAAGAGAGGTACTTCCCGTCAGGCGACCAGGCCACATCGCGCTCATGGACGCCTGAAGAGAGCGTCAGGTCTTTTGTGACACCGGATGTTACCGGTACGGTGAATATATCGCCCCGGGCGTCAAATCCTAACCTCTTTCCGTCAGGGGAAATAGTGAAGGAGTTGATGATCTTGCTTGCATCCTTGAGCTGGTTCCGGCCGGTGATGAAATCGTTGGCAATCCGGATATCCACCTTCGTGGATTGTTCGGAGGCCAGATCAAACAGGTAGATGTACCCGCCATTTTCATAAGCAATGGCTGCATCACCCAGGGAGGGGAACTTCACGTCGTAGTTAATATAATTGGTCAGCTTGCGTGTCTCTTTTGTATTCAGGTCATAGACAAAGAGGTTCATCGTCCGGTCCCGGTCGGAGCAGAAGTAGATTTTATCCCCCTTCCACATCGGGAAGATATCCTGGGCCGGATTGTCAGTGATATTTTCTGTGGTTTTCGAACCAAAGTCATAAATCCAGATGTCGTCAGCCATCCCACCGCGGTAATATTTCCAGGTGCGGAATTCACGGAATACCTTGTTATAGGCCAGCTTCGTTTTATCAGGGGAATAGCTGCAAAATCCCCCCACAGGCAGCGGAAGTTCTTCCGATAGGCCCCCCTCCCTGCTGATCAGAAAAAGCTGTCCCTTGAAGCTGTTGAACGATTGTTTTCGCGAGCGATAAACGATATGGTCATCATCCCGCCAGGTCATGACGATGTTGTTGGGGCCCATCCGGTCGGAGATGTCATCCCGTCCCAGGGTAGCCGTACAGGTCAGCCGTACCGGCACTCCACCTTCAGCCGGGATCAGAAAGACCTCGGTATTTCCGTCATACTGTCCGGTGAAGGCAATATGCTGACCATCGGGCGAGAACCGGGCAAACATCTCGTACCCATCGGCATCGTTCGTCAATTTCCGTGCTACCCCTCCGGTTTTCGCAACGGTATACAGGTCGCCGGCATAGGTAAATACTATCTGGTCACCGTGAACAGCCGGGAAACGCAGCAGGCGGGCTTCATCCTGAGCATTTACATGGCCTAGCAATAAAATCGCGAACAGGGTAAGAATCGGGTTTTTCATCATGGTTTAATTGTGTGAAACTTTAGTGAAAGCCCAAATGTAGCCAGAATTCCCAAAATGGGAAAAAGTTTTCGACGATTCCAGTGTGACATGAATCTCACCCTCCCGTGCAATGCCTTCCGGTAGAAAATCGTATTTTAGCACCCGGATTCCTGGATGCTGGATCCTGGATAATTTTTACCTCATGCCTCATGCCTCATGACTTATAAACTAATCCCTAATCGCTAATCCCTAATCGCTAATCCCTAATTATGAGTATAGAAGTAAAATTTCCGGGCGGAGTGAAGGTAGATGCCCATACGGATCCATTTGTAATCTCCACCGATCAACCGGTGAAAGCCGGCGGAGAAGGTTCTGCACCAGCTCCGTTCACCCTGTTCCTGGCCTCCGTGGCCACCTGTGCCGGATACTATGTAAAGGCCTTTTGTGACTCCCGTCAACTTGATTCCGATGGAATCTCATTGACCATGGACACCGTTTATGATCCGATGAATAAGTTAATCGGAAAATTCATCATCAGGATCTTCGTCCCGGTGGATTTTCCTGAGAAATACGACAACGCCCTGATCAACGCCTCAAATGTATGCGCAGTCAAACGTCACTTGTCCCACGACATCGAATTTGAAACCCTGGTGGTGAGAGAATAATTTCTAATTTCTAATTTCCAATTTCATGACATCAAAAAAAGGCTTCTCCTCCACCTCTGTCCACGGGGTAGGTGAACGCGACAAAATGGGGAGCGTGGTCACCCCGATCTACCAGACCTCCACATTCTTTTTCGAAAGCGCCGAAGATGGCGCCAGGTGCTTTGCCGGCGAAAGCGACGGGTATATCTATACCCGGCTGGGCAACCCGACCATCGATGAATTTGAGGCGACGGTAGCTGCCCTGGAACATGGTTTTAACGGGATTGCCACCTCCTCGGGAATGGCCGCCGTGAATACCGTTTACCTGACTTATCTCGGGCAGGGCGACCATGTGGTTTGCCACAATGCCCTGTACGGACCTTCCAGGGGGATCCTGGAGACTGCCTATCCGCGATTCGGTGTGGAGTCGACATTTGTGGATACCACGGATCTGAAGAATGTGGAACAAGCGATCCGACCCACTACCCGGCTGATCTTTCTGGAAACGCCTGCGAATCCAACCATCGGGATCTGTGACCTCAATGCCATTTCGGAACTGGCCCACAGGTATGGAATCAAAGTCTGCGTCGACAACACCTTCTGCAGCCCTTACCTGCAAAACCCGCTGGATCTGGGTGCAGACATCGTGCTGCACTCCCTGACCAAATTCATCAATGGTCATGCCGATATCGTTGGCGGTATCGTGGTCCCAAAGTCGCAGGAGGATTATAAGAAGCTGAATTACACCATGACCAATTTCGGATTCAACATGGATCCGCATCAGGCGTTTCTGGCCCGCCGCGGCTTAAAAACCCTGGGTATCCGGATTGACCGGGCTCAGCAAAATGCCATGAAGGTGGCAGAATACCTGGAATCACATGCGAAGGTCGCCTGGGTCAAATATCCTGGCCTTCCTTCTCATCCCCAGTTTGAGCTGGGCAAAAGACAGATGCGGGGCCCCGGGGCGATGATCAGTTTTGAGCTGAAAGAAGGCTATGAAGCCGGCCGGAAACTGATGAACCATGTGAAGTTTTGTGTACTGGCGGTATCTCTGGGTGGCATCGAAACCCTGATCCAGCATCCGGCCTCCATGACTCACTCCAAACTCTCGAAAGAGGCCAAAGAGGTTGGGGGAATCACACAGGGGTTGGTCCGGCTCTCGATCGGGATTGAAGAGGCGGAAGATATCATCGGCGATCTGGAGCAGGCGCTGGAGAAAGCCTAGGCGATATCCGGGATTATTTTTGTAAGTTTGGAGTATCAATAGCTTCGGTATGTCCCCTGCCCTCAGAATACTCTTCACGATTCACATTACGCTTTTCACGTTGTATTCTACCTCGTTGTTTTCACAGAAGGTAGCCCTTGTCCTTTCGGGTGGCGGAGCCAAAGGAGCTGCTCACATCGGCGTGATCCGGGCGCTGGAGGAGCAGCAGATCCCGATCGATTATGTGGTTGGCACCTCCATCGGAGCCATTGTGGGTGCGCTCTATGCCATCGGATATACGCCGGATGAAATGGAAAAGTTGATGGACTCTCCGGAGTTCAGCAAATGGGCCGCCGGAGTGATCGACGAAAAATATCGTTACTACTTCCGGCAGGAGAGTCCCAACGCCTCCTGGATCTCGCTCGATTTCAATCCAAAAAAGAAACTCTCCACCTTTCTTCCGACCAACCTGATCAATCCGTATGAGATCGACTTTGAGTTCATGCGGTTGCTGGCTCCGGCTTCAGCAGCCTGTAAGTATGACTTTAACCGCCTGATGGTTCCTTTCCGTTGTGTGGTAGCCGATATAGATTCGACAAAACAAATCGTGATGCGATCAGGAAACCTCAGCCTGGCCGTGCGCGGCTCCATGTCAATTCCACTGGTATTCAATCCGTTACAATACAATGATAAACTGATTTTCGACGGAGGGATGTACAATAACTTTCCGGCGAATGTAGCCCAGGAGGAGTTCAGACCCGACGTGATCATCGGCTCCCGTGTAGCCCAGCGCTATGCCAAGGCAGATCCTGATGATATACTTAGCCAACTGATGACCATGCTGATGGAGCGTCAAAGCGACACCATCACGTACCCTAATTCAGTGATGATCGTCCCATCCATCCCTAAGATCAACCTGCTGGATTTTACCATGACCGACGTCCTCGCCGATAGTGGTTATCTGGCCGCAAAGGCTATGATCCCGGAAATCCGCAAGCTGGTATTCGATACCATGACACCCGAAGAGCTACTCCGGAAGCGAACGGTGTTCAAATCAAAAGAGCCTGAACTGATCATAGACTCGGTGATAGTTAACGGGATGTCCAAAGCACAGACCCAGTATGTGGTGAATATCCTGAAACATGGCCAGAAATGGATCACCATCGGAGCGTTAAAAAAAGCCTATTTCCGGTTCATCGACGAAGGGTATGTGAAGACTGTTTTCCCGTTGGCCCGGTACAATCCCGAAACAGGCTACTACGACCTTTACCTTAATATCCAGAAGGCGCCTAATTTCAATGCCCAGTTCGGGGGGAACCTTTCCCTGGGAGCAAGCAATGAAGGGTTTCTGCAGTTACGCTACCGTTACCTATGGAAACATGCCATCAAGGTCCTTGTAAATGGCTATTTTGGCCGGTTCTATAATTCCTTCAAGGGAGGTGCCCGTATTGATTTCACTTCCAAACTCCCCTGGTACCTGGAACTCTACTATACTTACAACAGCTATAACTACTTTAAGAATACCGTTTATTTCTTCGATGATCTGACTCCCTCCTACATCAAACAATGGGAGAGTTACACGTTGCTTTCCGGTGGAATTCCGGTTACTAACAAAGGGAAACTGAATGCAGGGCTGATCAATGCCATCACCGCCACCGAGTATTACCAGACCAATGATTTCTCGCGGCTGGATACCACAGACCAGACAAAATTCAATTTCCTCAATCCGAGAGTTTGTTTTGAGCTGAATTCACTGAACCGGAAGCAATATCCCGATGCCGGCGCCCTGTTGAGGATTTCTCTCTCCTATGTGAACGGGCGGGAGGTGTTGATTCCGGGATCCAATTCAATTACGAAAACAGAGCAGACACGCTACCATGAATGGTTTCAGATACAGGCGGTCTACGATAACTATTTCGAAACAATCGGACCGATTAAACTTGGTTTTTTCGGAGAACTGTGTATCTCCAGTCAACCGCTATTTCTTAACTACACCTCTACCATGATGTATGCTCCCAGCTTCCAGCCACTTCCGGAGATGCAAACCCTCTTCCAACCTCAGTACCGGGCCACGAACTACCTGGCGGGGGGACTGAAAGTGCTGGTGAAACTATTCAAAAAGATAGAGTTACGAACCGAAGGGTACATCTTTCAGCCCTACCAGCAAATCCTTCAACAGCCACAGGACTATACCCCGTATTTCGGTCCGATCCTTAGTAACCGTTCTTACGTTGCTACAGCTTCGCTCGTGTGGCATACCTTTTTAGGTCCCTTAAGTGCCGGGGTCAGTTTCTATGATAAAACGAATGAACCTTTTGCCTTCAACCTCAATTTCGGTTATATCATCTTTAACCGTAGTGCTTTACCGTAATCTATATTTTGAATTAATGGAATAAGTACTATTTTTGCAGAGATTAACGCGACCTACCGGCATTTGTCGGAATCTTTAGATTATTTATATGACGTTTTTTAACTCATGGCAAAAACAAAACACACCGATCAGAATCCTGATCCGGAGCATGATCCGGTTCAGGAGGAGAATTCTTCATCTGTACCCGTAACAGAACCATCAACAGAACATCCGGTAACCGATCCGGAATCATCTGAAACTACTGAAGAGCAACCTATTCAACCTGAAGCAGCTGAACCTGATCCGCCCATGGAAATCATAATGACGGAAGAGGCGGAGGAACAAACAGGTGACAAGGCAGCAGAACAGAAAGAGGAAGAAGAAGAGGGAGACGACAATGACCACCAGGAATCCGAAGAGGATTTCAATCAATATACCCGTGAACAGCTTCTGGAGCATCTGGAAGCTGCGGTAAACGAACCCGATCTCAACCAGATAAAGACCCGGATCGCCCTGATCAAGATGGCTTTTCTCAAAAAACGGGAAGAGCTTCATGAACCGCGGGATCCGGATGATGAATCGGAGGATGTCCCTTCTGACAAACCGGAGCATGATGAACTGGATATCCGGTTTGATACATTATTCAGCGTATACAAAGCCAATAAAAGCCGTTTTGTAGAGGAACAGGAGAAACTCAAGCGGGAAAACCTGGAGCGGAAAAACCAGATTCTTGAAGAGCTGCGGAACCTGATCAGCTCGGAGGAGACTCTGAAGAAAACCTACGACGAGTTCAAAACTCTGCAGGATCGCTGGAAAGAAATCGGAATGGTTCCCCGGAGTGAGATCAATAACCTCTGGCAAAACTATCACTTTCTTGTTGAGAAGTTTTTTGAAAAGGTCAAACTCAACAAAGAGCTGAAAGACCTGGATCTGAAGAAAAATCTGGAAGCCAAGATCGAGCTTTGTGAGAAGACCGAGGAACTATTGCTGGAACCATCGATTCTGAAATCCTTCAAACAGCTGCAGAAATACCATGAAGATTGGAAGGAGATCGGACCGGTTCCCAGCGATAAAAAAGATGAGATCTGGGAGCGGTTCAAGAACGCCACCGACAAGATCAACGAGCGTCGCCGCGAATATTATGCTTCGATCGAAGAGGAGCAGAAAAAAAACCTGGAGACCAAACAGGCCCTCTGTCAGCAGGCCGAAGAGTTGCTGAGTAACCGGAACGAAACCGTGAAGGATTGGCAAACCAATACCCAGCAGATCAATGAATTACTCAAGATCTGGAAGAGTGTCGGACCAGTTCCTCAGAAGTTCAATACAGAGATCTGGGCTCGTTTCAAGGGTTGTCTTGACAACTTTTTCACCGGCAAAAAAGAGTACTTCGATCGCGTGAAGGAACAGCAGATGCACAATTACAACCTCAAAGTGGATCTCTGTGTTCAGGCGGAAGCCATCAAAACCAGTATCGACTGGAAAAAAACCACCAACGACTTGATCCGGCTCCAGGGAGAGTGGAAACGGATCGGTCCGGTCCCCCGGAAGCATTCCGATAAGATCTGGAAGCGGTTCCGGGCTGCCTGCGACCAATTCTTTGAAGCCAAAACAGACTATTTTGCCAATATCCATTCCCACGAAGATGAAAATTTAAAATCCAAGGAAGCCTTGCTTGAAAATCTCAAAAATCATCAGTTCGGAGAGGATAAAAGCCAAAACCTGGAGGAACTGAAGACCTTCCAGCGGGAATGGACACAAATAGGCCACGTCCCCTTTAAGGAGCGTGACCGGTTACAGAACGATTTCCGGAAACTGGTCAATTTGCATCTCGACAAGCTCAAGATCAGCGAGGTGGAGATGACCAAAGTGAGTTACCAGACAAAGATGGAGTCGATGAAAAAGGATCCCCAGGCGCACCGGCTGATCAACCGGGAGTGGGATACCCTCACCGGCAAGGTCAGCAAGCTTCGCGACGATATCAACCTGTGGGAAAACAACATTGGCTTCCTGGCCAACTCCAAAAATGCCAACATCCTGAAAGCAGAATTTGAGAAGAAGATCGAAAAGGCGAAGAGTGAGCTGAAGGTGATGGAGGCGAAGCTTAAAATATTGCGACAATCGTAAATCAAAAATCGAATGTCATTGCGAGGAATGCAGTGACGAAGCAAAATCGTAAATCGACTTGGCTGGTAACTCCATAGGAGAGAACCTGATTCTCACCACATTCGGTGAATCGCACGGGATTGCAGTGGGGGGCATTCTTGATGGATTTCCTGCCGGGATCGAAGTGGACCATACCTTTATCCAATCCGAGATCAACAGGAGGAATCCGGCCAAGTATCCGTTTGCCACTACCCGCAAGGAGGATGATCAACTGGAGATCCTCTCGGGATTAATCGAAGGAAGGTCGACCGGCGCACCCATTGCCTTCCTGGTCTACAACAAAGACCAGCGGCCGGCTGATTACGACCACCTGAAAGAACTGTACCGGCCATCCCATGCGGATTATACCTATGAAGCGCGCTACGGGATACGCGATCCGCGCGGGGGTGGACGTGCATCAGCCCGGGCTACCCTTGCCGTAGTGGCCGGGGGAGCTTTTGCTAAGCTCTATCTCATTCTGAATAAAATCTCTATCACAGGATATGTATCCCAGATCGGCCCCTTCTCCTTACCAAAGGGCTTTACCCTTACTGACCGGGCCCTGGTCCGGCTCTCTCCGGTAGCGTGCCCTCACGAAAAGACCACCCAGAAGATACTGGATTACTTGCACAATCTGAAACAGGAGGGCGATACTGCCGGTGGTGTGATCTCCTGCATTATCCGCGGCGTTCCGGCGGGTATCGGCAATCCCGTTTTTGACAAACTCCAGGCCGATCTGGCCAAAGCGATGCTGAGCATCAATGCGGTTAAGGGCTTTGAATACGGTTCCGGATTCAAAGCCGCTTCCATGAAAGGGTCCGAACACAACGATGAATTCATTGTCGAGGATAACCGGATAAAAACCAAAACCAACCACTCGGGAGGCATACAGGGTGGCATCTCCAATGGGATGGATATTCCCTTCAATGTAGCCTTCAAACCTATTTCCACGCTGAGTATGGAACAACAAACCATCAACAGGAGCGGGGACCAGATCACCTACAAGGCCGAAGGTCGTCACGATGTATGCGTGGTTCCCAGGGCGGTTCCGATCGTAGAGGCGATGGCGGCGCTGGTGATCTGCGATCATCTGATAATCAGCAGTGGGCAAATCTGAACTCCTTCATCGAAAATACCAGGTACCTGTGCGTTATAGAACAGCTTAATCCAAACTATTTCTGGGATTTGGAAGTTTTGCATAATCTTCCATACCTGGATTCAAAGACATTGAATTTCATTTCAAAGCTGTTTGACAAACCTAGAAACGAATTCCGATGCTATCAACAGAAGCAGTCGAAGCCCCAATACCGGAGCTTATAAAAAACCTGCAAACCAAAACTTATCTTTACAGGGATTCCTGCTGACTCAAACAGTGCCAGCTCCCCAGTCCCCAGATGATCTCAACGGAGTCGATCCCAACCACCGGGCGATCCGTGAAACACTCTTCCAGGATCGATAGCGCCAGGTCATCTTCGCGGCAACGGAAAGTGGGAACGATCACGGCATGGTTGGAGATGTACAAATTGGCATAGGATGCCGGCAGGCGCTGACCTTCATAAACCACCGGTTTGGGCATGGGGATCTCCACGACATCCAGCTGCCTTCCATCGGGTAACCGGAATCCCTTCAGCTTCTTCAGGGTCTCTTTTAAAGGCTTGTGGTTGGCGTCGAACTTATTGGGTTCCACCATGGTAATCACGCCGTCCTCCTTGAAAAACCGGGTGATATCATCAATGTGGCCGTTGGTATCATCGCCGTCGATTTCCTCGTCCAGCCAGAGGATCTGATCCACTCCATAGTAGTTACGCAGATACTCTTCGATTTCATGCTGAAAAAGACCCGGGTTCCGGTTCTCATGCAGCAGGCAGGCAGTGGTTGTCAGCAGAGTGCCCTTTCCGTTGAATTCCACCCCTCCCCCCTCCATCACAATACCCGGATAAAAGACCGGCAAATCCAGGTACTGGCCCACCAGCATAGGGATCTTGTCGTCGAGATCATGCGGATATTTATCCCCCCAGGCATTGTACTTCCAGCTGATGATCACTTTGGGGTGCTCGGCCTTTGGATTGACCAGGAAAGCCGGGCCATGATCACGGCACCAGGCATCGTTGGTCGGGTTCAGGTAAAAGGTGAGCTGTCCCATATCCGTCCCCAGCTTCTCCAGCTCCTCTGTGGCCCATGTTTGCAGTTTTTTATCACGGATGTTGATGCAGACCTTCTCCCCTTTGGCGATCTCTTTGATGAAGCGGTTGTAAACAGGATAAATCCGCGGTAACGTGCCCGGCCAGGAATAGGAATCTCCGTGCGGATAACTCACCCACGTCGCCCGGTGCAGCTCCCACTCGGCCGGAAACCGGTAACCGAGCTCTTTGGGGGTATGTTGCTCCAGGTCAAACATTAAAATATTGCCATGGATTGCACATTAATTGCCATGAATTGCCAAAATTTCACCATTTCGCTATCTCGCTATTTCGCTACTTATCAATATATCTCCGCAGTATCGGCTTGTAGCTGTCAATCCTCCTGTCCCTCAAAAAAGGCCAGTGAACACGGATCTCATCAATGCGCGACAGGTCGAGCTCCTGCACATGGATCACCTCGTTGTGATGCGGAGCCTGGTAAAGGATGTCCCCCATCGGGCCGGAGACAAACGAACCACCCCAGAAATTCATAGCCCCCTCTCTGCCCGTGCGGTTTACAGCAACTACATAGACTCCGTTCGCAACCGAATGACCGAGCTGAACTGCCTGCCAGGCCTGGTATTGCTGACGGTTGGTCTCTTCGTCCTGCGACAAAGCCCAACCGATGGCAGTCGGATAAAAAAGGATCTCAGCTCCCTTCAGGCTTGTGATTCGAGCTGCTTCGGGATACCACTGGTCCCAACAGATCAATATGCCAACCTTTGCAAACTGTGTTTCAAATACCTGATACCCGTCATCTCCCGGTGCAAAATAGAATTTCTCGTAATAGCCGGGGTCATCCGGAATGTGGTGCTTACGGTATTTTCCCAGGAAGGTGCCATCGGCATCGATCACCGCGGCGGTATTATGGTATACACCCTGCGCCCGTTTCTCAAACAGGGAAGAGATGAGAACCACGCCCAGCTCCCTGGCCAGCTCCTGAAACCGGCTGGTGGTAGAACCGGGTACCGTTTCGGCAAGGGAAAAGTTGTCGTAGCTCTCTTCCCAGCAGAAATAGAGGGAGGAGAAAAGCTCCTGCAGGCAGATGATCTGTGCCCCCTGGGCCGCCGCCTCCCTGATCTTTCCAATGGTTTTGTCGAGATTGGCCTGCTTATCGGAAGAGCAGGACATCTGAATCAATCCTATCTGAACATGTTTACCCATAATCTGAAAACTACTTCTGCAAATATACTAACCTTCGTGAGTCAGGATACGCGATACGTGATACGAGATAGGTGATCCGTACTATACGATCCGCGAGTCGTTATACATATCCAGGATCCAGCATCAGGGTATCAGGAAATATTTCTTTACAAACCGCTTCCCCTCATGCACAACCTCCAGGATATAGATCCCCTGACGAAGCCGGTCATAGGGAACAACCAACTTCCCGTTTCGCATCTCCTCCCCGGAAACCATGACCAGGGATTGTCCGGTCATGCTGTACAACGTGATCCGGGTGGCTTCCATTCGGTCAAACTCTAAAAATACCAGCAACCGTTTTGTCTCCTGATCATTGTATATGTTGATGCCGGATGCCGGATCTTGCGGATCGACCCCTACGGTATAATCCAGGAAGAGATTATCTACAAAAAGCACGGAGCCTGCCGTAGGAGTCTCCGTGGCTGAAGATAGTGCGATGATGTTCATCGTATCAGGCTGGAGGATCATATCGTAATCGATCCAGGCCGAGAAATAGCTCCAGTCAGGCACCGTATCCTTCGTGGAAAACGAACCGATCCCAACTTCATAAGGAGTATTGTCAATAGTCTTGAACAACCCGATCCCAATGGCACAGCTGTCGCCCCCCTGGGGAAAAAACCTGTAATAGCCTTTCAGATGCGTGGGCATATCATATACAGGCGCTCCTCCGGTAATTTCAAACGAGAGGGTGGCCAGGTCGATCGTCAGGGTTCCGCAGGTCATGAAACCGGGAATAGTTCCAATCAGCAGTATCGATTTCGATTCCAGGCGAGCGGAATAGCTTCCCGTGTAATGATCGGTGCTCCTCGTTACCAGGGTAGTTCCGAAAATAGGAATACTGCTGATCTCCTCATTAGGGGTATCCCAGCCAACCGGATCCTCATAGTTAGGGAAGATGTTCCATTCTTCAAAATCATGATTTGGAACCGGAGTCTGGCTCCAACCGGTTAGGATTTGAAAGAAAATCAGAGAAAGAGATACCAAAAATGACCGTTTCATTGTTTATCCTGTTATAGATACCAAAAGTATAACAAATTAACCTATCTTTGATAAAAATCCCCTCTATGCAGGGCTCCCGCAGAACGATCCTCCGGTTTCTCTCTCTTTTCCTGTGTAGCCTCCTGGTGAACGAAATAACCCTTTCGGCCCAGGATTCCTGCCAGGTGGTGCTGGAGAAGAAGGACGAAAAGCTCTTTCAGGAGGGTGTGACCGCATACAAGCGGGGAAATTATATCCAGGCCATCCAGGTAATGCGGGAGATGGTGGACCTCTATCCCGATTTGGCCGATGGCTGGTTCATCCTCGGCAGCTCCTTTGTCAAGCGCCGTGATTCCGATTTCAGCCAGGCCGGGGAATATTTCCGGAAGGTTCTTTCCATCTGCCCTTCATACAACCCCTATGTCCACTACTACCTGGGAGAGATCGCTTACAGCAACGAAGATTTCAAGGCAACGGTCTCCCATCTCAGCGAGTTTCTGAAGGATGTCGACCGGATCAAAAACGACGCCGATTATGAACGGGCGGTGAGTCTGCTCGATTACTCAACATTCTATCTCGAGATGGTCTCTAACCCGGTTCCATTCATTCCCGAGGTAGTGCAGGGGATCTCCACTCCCGAGAATGAGTACCTGGCTATTCTGAGCCCCGATAATCAGATCGCCATGTTCACACGTGAAAAGAAGATCCTGCCCGACCGGAATTCCCTGCTCCAGACCCCCGGATACAAAGAGAAGTTCATGTTCAGCATGCGCGACTATACAGGAACTTTCCCGGAGGGAGAAGAGATGCCCGAACCCTTCAACATCAACGACAACGAAGGGGGTGCCACTCTGACTGCCGACAATAAAACCCTCTATTACACGGTGTGCCAGTATGATAGAGTAAGCCATTACCTCAATTGCGACATCTGGTTCTCGGAATACCACGACGACGAATGGCAGGAGGTTAAAAATGCCGGCAACCGGATCAACAAACCCAACTCATGGGAATCGCAACCGAGCATCTCGACCGATGGCACCATCCTGTTTTTTGTGAGTGACCGTCCGGGTGGTTACGGCGGGTACGACATTTACAAATCTACCCGAAACCCTGACGACAACTGGGGAGCCCCGGTAAACCTGGGACCGCTGATCAACTCGGCGGGTAACGAAAAGTCACCCTTTATTCATCCTGACGGCAAAACCCTCTATTTCTCCTCCGATGGCTGGATGGGAATGGGTGGTTATGATATATTCTATACCCGGCTTCAGGATAACGGGAGCTTCCGTAAACCGGAAAATCTGGGATATCCGATCAACTCTACAGAAGACGAGGTTGGCTTTTTTGTGAGCACAGACGGAACCCGTGGATTTTTCGCCTCAAATAAGCTGAAGGAACAGGGGGGATGGGACCTTTACTCATTTGAGTTATATGATAAAGCCCGCCCCGAAAAGGTGCTCTTCATTAAAGGAACCGTGAAGGACGAGAACAGCTTTGAACCGGTCAAAGCCCGGATTGAGCTTAAAAACGTGGAGACCAAGAAGGTCAATGAAGTGGCTCTGGATTCCAATACCGGTAAATACGTCGCCGTAGCACCGTTTGATAACGACTACATCATGACGATCAAGAAAGAGGGGTATGTCTATGAATCGAAGTACATCTCCAAAGTCGATTCTACCTTTAAAATACCTGCCACCGTGGATATGGAGATCAAACCCATCGAACTGGATAAGTCCTACCGGATCAACGACATCTACTTTGCCTTCAATTCCTATGATCTGACGCCCGAATCAAAGGTGGTACTCGATCAGCTTACGGAATTTCTGGAACTCAATGATGGTCTTTCAATCCAGATCCAGGGGCATACCGATGCCATCGGTAACGATGCCGTCAACCTGATTCTTTCCGAAAACCGCGCCAGGTCGGTTTACGAATACCTGGTCGCCAATCATGTTCCACCCAACCGCCTTACATTCAAGGGATTCGGCGAAACCCAGCCCCTGGCGACCAACGATACCGAAGAGGGCCGTGCCCTGAACCGCCGAACCTGCTTCGTGATCACCCGGAAATAAATTTTTCCAACCACCCAACCATTTGACTGATATCCGAGTCTAGGTTATTAGATGTTGGATAATTTAACAGATCAACCACAATGAAGATCCTTATTGTCGACGACCATGCCTTGATCCGGAAGGGATTAAAAATGCTCCTGAACAGTTGCAATCCAACCTGGGAAATAGTTGAGGCGATCAACGGAATACAGGCGATTATTTTAGCTCCCAAACTGCAACCCGAGATCGTACTGATGGACTACTCGATGCCCAAACTGAACGGCCAGTCGGCAGCCCGCCAATTAATCAAAGATCTCCCCGGGATCAAGATCATCATGATCTCCGGGTTTATCTCCTCTGATAATGTCCGCGGGCTGCTCCAGACGGGTATCATGGGGATCGTATCTAAAACGGCAGGTACCGAAGAGATCCTGGAAGCCATCCACCATGTCAGCCAGGGAAAACAGCACTTCACCATCGATCCTTCCATCAACCAACCCGATGAGGAGGTTATTCCCCGGAAACAGGAAAAAGCAAAGAAACAGACAAATCCCGGGTTACTCACACCCAGGGAACTGGAAGTCATGCAACTGATCGTCACCGGGTACCACTCCGACATAATCACACAACAGCTGGAGATCAGTCCGCGGACGCTGGATGTTCACAAAGCTAACATCTTCAAGAAATGCCATGTCCATTCCACAGCGGAGTTGTTGCGGTACGCTTATAAAAACAACCTCGCCTGATTTCATCTTTCGCACTGCACTGGAATCCTTTGCGGAAAGGTCGCCATTCGCAGGTTTGCAGACCATTACTTAGAAATTACTTAGTTCTCTGTCCCTTTTCTAGTATAAATTACGTAGGTTTATTTCCTTAAAAATACGCTTTCCACTCTATTGTTTCAGCCATATTCTACTGCTATTTTTGTTTCCAGGTGAAATAAAAATAACGCTGATGAATTTTAGCATGTTACTTCTGGTAGCGATACACTTGACCCTTTCCAGCCAGGAAACCGGAATCTCGCACCGATCCAAAGAAATGCCGTTTTTAACTTCCGGGGAAGAAGGAATCTTTCTCGGAAGAGGAATGAATGGGGTTGTGATTACCCTGGTCTTCGGTAATGCCGGGTCAGATTTGCGGCAACACGTTCGCCATCTCGATGGCCGCCAGGGCCGCGTCGAACCCTTTGTTCCCGTTCTTGGTACCGGCCCGCTCGATGGCCTGCTCGATGTTATCGGTCGTAAGGATTCCGTAGATCACCGGAATACCTGCCTCCAGGCCCACGCTGGCCACCCCTTTTGAGACCTCCGCCGCCACGTATTCAAAGTGAGGCGTAGCACCGCGGATCACGGCGCCCAGGCAGATCACGGCACTGTACTTTCCCGAAGTGGCCATTTTCTTTGCCAGAAAAGGGATTTCAAACGAACCGGGCGCCCATACGGTTTCGATGTTGTTGTCGGAAGCACCATGTCGCTTCAACCCATCCAGGCAACCTGCCAGCAATTTGCTGCTGATAAATTCGTTGAACCGGGCTACTACGATCCCGAATTTCAGGTCCTTCGCTTCCAGTTTTCCTTCGATTGTTTTCATATTCTCAATAATTTGGTTTAGTCGTGCATTTTTTGATCATGGGGTCATAGTTTGATCTCATCCGTAAAACTCAGCATATGCCCCATTTTGTCCCGTTTGGTTTTGAGATATAGCAAATTGTTCTCGTTATGTTTCACTTCGATCGGGATCCGCTCCACAATCTCCAGTCCGAAACCCTCTATCCCACTGATCTTCTTCGGGTTGTTGGTGAGCAACCGGATCTGATGGATCCCCAGATCGGCCAGGATCTCCGCTCCGATGCCGTAATCGCGCATATCTGCCGGCAGCCCCAGTGCCTGGTTGGCCTCCACCGTATCCATTCCCTGATCCTGAAGGTGGTAAGCTTTCATCTTGTTGACCAGCCCGATCCCCCGGCCTTCCTGCCGCATGTATAACATTACCCCGCGTCCTTCCTGGCTGATGCGCCGCATGGCCATATCGAGTTGCTCGCCACAGTCGCAACGCTGGGAACCAAAGACATCCCCGGTCAGGCATTCGGAATGGACCCGGACCAGCACAGGCTCTTCGGTGGTAATATCGCCCTTCACGAGAGCCAGGTGATCCTCTCCGGTGAGTTTGCTCTGGTAGCTGTATGCCCTGAAGTTGCCGTACCGGGTAGGGAGATCCACCACCGTGTTGCAGGTGATCAGCTTTTCGGTTCTACGACGGTAGTCGATCAGGCTGGCAATGGTGATCATCTTCAGCCCGTGCTTTTTGCAGTATTCGATTAACTCGGGAACCCTTGCCATGGATCCATCTTCATTCATGATCTCACAGATCACCCCGGCCGGATAGAGTCCGGCAAGTCGTGCCAGGTCAATAGAAGCCTCCGTATGTCCTGCTCTGACCAGCACGCCACCTTCCCTGTACTCAATGGGAAAAATGTGCCCGGGGCGGGTAAAATCCTTCGCCGTGGATTTCGGGTCCAGCACCTTTTTAATAGTACGTGCACGTTCCTGGGCGGAGATCCCCGTAGTACAATCCGAGGCATCGATGCTGATGGTAAATGCCGTACGGTTCGGATCGGTATTCTTAGCTACCATCCGTTCGATATTCAACTCTTCCAGGCGGTCCCGCATGGCCGGCAAACAAATCAATCCGCCTCCGTATTTTGCCATGAAATTGATCGCTTCGGGTGTTGCCATCTCTGCCGCAATCACCAGGTCGCCTTCGTTTTCCCGGTCTTCGTCGTCGACGATCACGACCATCTTTCCCTGTTTGAAATCTTCGATCGCCTCAGGTATAGTGTTGAATGTATGCATAATTCTTAATTCTTAATTCTTAATTAAATAAAGCCGGTCCTCGCCAGCGTTTCCAGCGTCACCACTGATCCTTTTCCTTCCCCCTTTGCCAGCTTTTCAATGTATTTTCCGATGATATCACATTCGATGTTGACTTCATCCCCAATCCGTTTGCTGAGGATGGTGGTTTCGGACTGGGTGTGGGGGATGATGCTGACCGAAAAGGAGCGGTTATCCAAAGCTGCCACGGTCAGGCTGATCCCATCGACGGCTACAGAGCCTTTCTCTACGATATATCGCATCACCTCTTCACGGGCTTCAATCCGCAACCATTCGGCATGTTCCTCCTGCCGCCGTTCCAGGATGCGGCCCGTGCCGTCGATATGACCCGATACCAGGTGTCCTCCCAACCGGTCGCTCAACCGCAAGGCCCGTTCCAGATTCATCCTGCTACCCGGTTTCAGGCGATGGAAGGTGGTTCGGTTCATGGTCTCCGGCATCACATCCACGGTAAAGTGTTGGTCATGAAAGGCTGTCACGGTCAAACAAACCCCATCGGCAGCAATGCTATCCCCCTGCCGGGTTCCCTCCAGCACCTTCCGCGCTTTCAGCTCGAGTACAATGGCTTTCCCGGATTTCCGGATGGAGCCAACGGTTCCGACTTCCTCTATGATTCCTGTAAACATTGCGGGTATCCTTCAATCAGTATATCTTCTTTGAGCATCTTCAGGGTGGAGATACGCAGGGGGATGGCTTCGGCGATCCGTTTGATCCCATCACCCTCCAGGATGGTAGGCGCCTTTTTTCCCCCTATGACCTTGGGAGCCACAAACAGCAACACCTTGTCGATTATCCTGTCGCGGAAGGCCGAAAAAGCCAGGGTCCCTCCACCTTCCAGCAGCACACTGTCGATGTCCATCGACCCCAGCGCCAGCATCAGGTATTCCAGGTCCACCTGCTCGTTCTTCTCCGGACATACGACCACCTGAGCCCCCATCCTGCGCAACGCGGTCAGTTTGGCCTGATCGGCCTGCTTGGTTACAGCCATCAGGGTCAACTGGGGATTGCTTGTCAGTACCGAAGAATCCATGGAAATCCGGGCAAACGAGTCGACCACAACCTTCAAAGGGTTTTTGCTGATCTTCCGGCTGCGCCGGGCATCGAGTTTCGGATTGTCTTTCAGTACGGTTCCGATTCCCACCATGATGGCTGAATACTCATGGCGGAGCCGGTGTGCCAGCAACCGCGAATAGTCTCCCGAGATCCATCGGGAGTCACCGGTCGAAGTGGCTATCTTCCCGTCAAGAGTCATTGCGCCCTTAAAGAGACAGAAAGGCTTCCGGGTGGTGATGAACTTCGAAAAAGCTTCATTGAGCTGAGCAGCCTCTTTGTCCAGGAGACCGGATTCAACCACCACTTTTTTGCTTTTCAGGTATCGGATTCCCTCTCCGTCTACCTTCGGGTTCGGGTCCTTCATGGCAATGACTACCTTCCGGATCCCCTTCTGTACGATCAGGTCTGCACAGGGTGGAGTTTTCCCCTGGTGCACGCAGGGTTCCAGCGTGACGTACAGGGTGGCTCCCCGGGGAGATCGTGTGCACGATTTGAAAGCGTTCACCTCAGCATGCGGCCCGCCGAAATACTCGTGATACCCCTGCCCGATGACGACATTATCCTTGACGATCACGGCGCCAACCATGGGATTTGGATTGACCCATCCTGCCCCTTTTCGGGCCAGCTTCAACGCCAGCTTCATGTATTTCTGATTCTCTGCCATAAAAAAACCCTGGTTTGTTTAGCCGCAATAAATTGCGGCTAAACAGCTCCAGGGCCATTATATATATCGTATGGCCTTGCATAAAAGCAAGCCCTTCGTTATTCTTCTTCCATCCAGACTATAACTGTCGGTGCCGTAATCGAAACGGCTCTGCTTTGAAAGAGATGCGATTCATCACATCTGTACAGACGCCATTTATGGCGTCTCAGTCATCGCTCGCGGACTATACCGCCGGTCGGGGATTTCACCCTGCCCTGAAGAATCAATGGTATTGAAAGAACAATTCCCGGGTGTAAAACCGGATTAAAACAGGTACAAAGATACGAATTATTTACTCCACTACCAGCTTCTGAACAATGGTGCCGAGCAGGCTTTGGACGCGTACCAGGTAGATCCCGCTTGGGAATCCACTCAGATCAACCTGACTGGTCACCGAATTCTGTCCGGTACCAATCACTTCACGATGCACATACTTGCCCTGGATGGTGGTGATGGAGATAGTTGTTTCTAATCCTCCAAGTCCCAGCAGGTTCATTGTTACACTGCCACGGGTCGGATTAGGTACCAGGAAAAGATGGAACCTGTCTGCGCCCATCTCCGGCACCTCCACATTCGGAACAAAATAGATATTCATCTCATCCGAAATGGTATCCGTGCAGGTAGGGATGGGGGCGGCCGTAAGGGTAAGGGTGACCCCTCCCGTAGCAATGTCGTTGGACCCCGGGTAGTAATAAGTCTCGGCCACATAATCTTTCCAGAAACTGCCGTCACCCGAAGTGGTCCAGAGAAGGCTCAGGTAGTCGGAAGCCTCACCGTACAGGTTGATGATCTGAGTGGTATTGAGTAGGGTTGTGTCATTGCCTGCAAAAACTATGGGATTCCCGTTCACAGATACGAAAGCAGTATCCGTCCTGGTTTGATCCCCGTCAGATACCTCACAATAGTATTTGGTATCTTCTGTCGGGATGGCCCATGGATCCTGCAGGTCCGATGTAAATCCGGGGGGAATGGAGCCCCAGGAGTAAGTGTAGGTTCCACTTCCTCCGGAAGCGAATGCTTCCAGGTGGGTGGAATCTCCGAAGCAGACCTGTTCCGGCGTGGCCGTGACACTAAAGCACATCACACCGGCAAAACTGAACGATGCGATCCGTGTTCTCCAGCTTGCCGAAGATGTAACCGTGTAGTATTCCTGGGTGTACCAGAATTTGCCGATATCAACAGGATCAGCCGCCATGGCGCTGTAATCGCCCCAGCGACCATCATAAGTCGTTTGGGATCCTCCTCCGTTAATAATACCTCTTTCTTCAATGGTCATCAGACCCAACGGATCGCAGCTCATTCGACCGGTATACCTGATTGAAGGATACATGGTCGAACTGGAAATGGAATAACCCAGTGCAATGTTCCCCAGGGAATCCATGGCAATGCTTCCCATCCAGCGATAATTGTCATCCGGAGAGTAGGTCCCCTCCTGGAAGAGACTCCAACCTGATCCGGTGTTGCGGACTTCCATCCATCGGATTCCCGCTACGCCATCCGTAAGCTTTACTGTGGTGTTTAACAGCATGGACCAGTGGTCGTCAAATTTCCTGAACGGCATACGGAACATAATCCGTTTACCTGACATGGCATCAAGTTTCTGGTTTGTGTTTTTTTGAGGAATGGCACTGGAGTTACCAAAGGCTACAAATGGACTGATTGGTATGATATCGGTCAGGTTGAATGTAGAATTGGCAGGAGTGGCCCAATCCGCATGAAATTCACTGAGATTGATACTGGCATTGCTCCCACTGATCAGGTAGCAGACGGGACAGGGAGTTCCATCTGGCGGAAAATCACTGTCGCAATCTGCCGGAAGTGGACCCTCAGAGGAAGAAGGAAGATTAAACGTGATCATCGTCGAGGCCGGATTGCCGGCAAGCATCTCCGTCCTGTTCATAGCAACAACAGCGGGTCCGAGCCAATTCCCGCTACCTGCAGCAAAACGGCGAACCGTCATGTAGTACGCATCGCCCCATACGGAGAGCTTAGGGTAATCGGGCATATCACTAAAGGTAAACTGGTAACGCCACCAGCTGCCTGTGGGATCAGAGGTTTGAGAAATGGCGACGTTTTCGTAAAACGGTCCGTTAGGATAGTGCGGAAGTGAAAACTGGCTGAAAAGCCACCTGTCGGCATTTTCATCGTACAGAACGACTGCATCCCCGTCGTTGGAATTATTCGGCATGCCGGAAAAAATCGAGCTGTTTGGCGAAGGGCCAACCAGCTTTACCCCATTTTTATCGTAAATGGCAAACCGTAGGTTGACAACCTGGAAATAATTATCCGGGCCTACGTCACCATCTGAATCTGGAGGATACCACCCTGACATGCCGATACCTTCATAATTCTGGATGGTTGTGTCGGTCAGGACCTGTCCGAAAAAGGATTGCCTGACCGGATCTTCAAGAAAAGGAATATCAACCTTCACTTCATTAGAGTAAACATTTTTCGGATTTATAGCAACGCCCACTTTCCAGGACATGTCTACTGTGGCATTTGTATCCTGCACCATATCCCGTAACGGCGGTGAAATATCGAAGTAGGTAGCTTGTGTAACTATGGGTTTGAGACTCCCCTCCTGCGCAACAACGGTTCCAATGGAGATGATCATCCCCAGGAAGAGTAGGAATAATTTTTTCATGATCATGAGTTTAATGAATCTTCCTGCAAAGGTAAAAAAAAATGTACCTTTATCTCTTCAAATCCGATTTTTCTATGAACATTATAGTTACCGGTGCCAGTCAGGGGATTGGCAGTGAAATCGTTAAGATTTTCTCCCGATCAAAAAAAAACCACATTATCGCTATTTCGCGAAGTGAAAAAAAATTGAACGAACTGGTTGAAGAGTGCAGGCGGACCAATTCCGAAGCGGTAATCACCCCCTATGCGTTCGATCTGACCCAGTTTGATTTCTATCCGATTGTAATCCGGCGGATCGGGACGTACATGCCTCAGTGCGATATCCTCATCAACAACGCCGGCAAACTGATCAATAAATCGTTCCGGAAGATGGATATGCAGGATTTTGACGAAACCTTCAATGTGAACGTGAAGGGAGTTTATTTCTTCACCCAGGCGGTCCTTCCGATCATGAACAGAGGGGGGCATATCGTGAATATCAGCAGCCTTGGGGGAGTCCAGGGAAGCAAGAAATTCCGGGGATTGAGTGCATACAGTGCCAGCAAAGGAGCTGTAGCCATCCTCACGGAGTCCCTGGCCGAAGAGTTGCAGGAGGAAGAGATCCGGGTCAACTGCCTGGCCCTGGGGGGTGTCAGGACCGAGATGTTCGAAAAGGCCTTCCCTCATGCCGAGGCAGCCTACACTCCGAATCAGATAGCCCAGTACATCGTGGACTTTGCGCTCAACGGATCGAAATATTTTAACGGGAAGGTGTTGCCTGTGTCGGTGATGACGCCATAGAATCGCTCTCAAATCCTGAATGGGATCTGCCTGAGCCGCCATAAGTCGGGCTCATGATTTTCTAATCGCCTGCCTGAGCCGCCATAAATGGCGGCTGTACAGGATTGTGCCGGGGTGATGGAATTGCGCGATTAATCGCGCAAAAGGAGAAATCAGGATTGGCATACGTAGAGCCGCAATTCATTGCGGCTTGGCCAAAGAGGTAGAATTCATTGGCGATGTGAAAGGAATTCTTTTGTGTTTTAATTTTTAATGGGAATCAATCGGAAATCACCTCGACCCTCGACCCTCGACCCTGTAACCTTGAACCTTCATTAAAAGGCTCCATCGCCCGATCGAAGATCCCATGCACCCAGGCGATCATCATTCCATAGTTGGTCACCGGAATGCCCGCATCGATGGCTGGTTTGAGGCGCTGGTGGATCTGTTTACGGGTGATCATGCAACCTCCGCACTGCACCACCAGGGCATAATCGGTGATGGATCGCCGGATGCCGGTCAAACCGGCCACCACATCGAACTCCAGCTCCTTCCGGGTAAATTCACGGAGCCACCTTGGGATTTTGATCCGACCGATGTCATCGCAGGTGACGTGATGCGTGCATGATTCCAGGATGAGTATGCGGTCGCCGTTTTGCAAAGCGGATATTTTTGGAGTGCCCTGCCGGTAGGCTTCAAAATCTCCTTTCTGCCGGGCCAGCACGATGCTGAAACTGGTGAGCATGATCTCCGGGGGGATAGCCGCATTGGCTTTGGGAAAGACCTGGCTGTCGGTGATAGCCAGTACCGGTTTCGGGCTCATCTTCTTCACATAATCCGCCACCTCGTTCTCTTTCAGCACCACACACACCCCATCATGATCCAGCACATCACGGATCACCTGCATCTGGGGGAGGATCATCCTCCCTTCAGGGGCTTCGGTATCAATCGGGGTGATCAGTACCACGGCGTCGCCGGATTTGATGAGGTCTCCAACCAGCGTATGCTTCCGGTAAGCCGTCTCAGGGATCGTTTCACGGATCAGTGATGCCACCTCCTCGAGGTTCGACGGATGGGGGGCACAGAAATCAATCACCGGTACCTGGTACTTCTCCCGGATCACCCGGGACAGGTCCGTGCAGATGGGCTCGAGATCCGATTTATTATGCAGGATCAGAAAAGGTACTTCGTGCTTTTTGAAATCAGTGATCAACTGCTTCTCCGGTTCATCGAAAGCATTGTTGGAGATCACCAGGATGGCCAGGTCGATGATCTTCAGCATCTCTTTGCTTTTCGCTTTTCGCTTTTCGCCGAGCTCTCCGGTATCATCGATTCCAGCCGTATCGATGAGGATGGCCGGACCAACACCATCGATCTCAAGCGACTTTTTAACCGGATCTGTAGTCGTTCCTGCCACCTCAGAGACGATGGCAATATCCTGTCCGGTCAAGGCATTGATCACGGAACTTTTCCCGTTGTTCCGCCGGCCGAAGATACCGATGTGGGGTTTTGTGTCGCGTGCTCTGACCATAGCGGTCGAACTATTCGTTTATCCTGTTTCAGATACTTCTTTGATCTCCTTCAGGAAGGTTTCAACTTCGGGAAAATATTTTTCCACTTCCGGTTTCTCCGGATCGTAGATCAGTGAATAGTCCCCTTTCATTCGCTTATCAAAAAGTTCGTTGTACAGCATGGCTGATCCCCTTGATACTCTTCCTGGTAATACAAGGTGCCGGTGAAACAGGTTTTTCACACCCTGATGAGTCTTTGCAAAGACTCTTTCCTTCATAAAAAGGGCTGTCAGTGCATAAAAGGCGGAATAATAGAGCCGGTTCAAAGCCAGCGCATAACTTGCCTGATCATATGAAAATTTGGCTTCATGGAAAGCCTGATCCGCTTTACGGAAACGCAGGCGGACCAGCTCATCCAATGAATAAAAAGGGGCTTCATCAGCCTCCTCTACAAGGGAATCCGTAGAGGTCAGATCGATCCCGTCCCGGATAATGGTCTGATAAAACGGGGAGAGTTTATACTGATGAGCCAGTTTATGAGTCGTGATAAATACCGAGAAGGATTGCCGGCTCGATAGTTCATATTCGTAAATGCATTGAAGGATCTCTTTTTCCAGAGAGGGATCCTCCTGTTCGAGAAGAACGAGAAAGTCCCAGTCGGAGTCCTCCCTGGCATCTCCCCTTGCCCGGGATCCATAGAGGATGATCCGGGCATCCGGCGCCAGGGCATGGACCCTGTTCCTCACCTCATGCATAATATGCTCAACCCTTTTCATACAGCCTGCGAATTTACGAAAAAAAGCGGGTATGGCTGATGGTTCAAGCCAGTAAATAATTACCTTTGAAGGACGTGCCTAAGATCCTCCTGGAAAATTGAAATGAGACCAGTTACTCACCTGTTTTGCGTCTTTTCCATCTTTATTCTAAGTGTCTCTTACAACGCATTCAGCGAAGGAACAAAAGAGCTGATGCCGACTCAGAGCCCTTATACGGCAGGGCTTTATCTGGTAAATTCGACCATCGGAGAGTATCCCGATTTTGCCATCGCCGGTTGTCCTCCGAATTACCGGCTTAATATCCATGTCAAACAGGTTGGAGAAGAGATCCTCTTTGGGATACAATCCCCCTCCTACCCGCAAAATGTATTGTTTTATCTGCGGAAACCAGACGGTTCGACTGCCCTGACCGGAATCTGTCCGGTTACAGGCAGTCAGGCCGGGTTCATTTCATCCTATAATCAGGCAGTCACCGGTCCCTTTCCGGCAGTTGGCGGATACACGCCTCTTGCGTATAAGGTGACCAGCCCTGCTGATACCGGTAATTACTATTTTGAAATAGCCAATCTGACTCCAAATCAAAGCTGCATTTTTGAATACTGGGATTTCCAGGTGGTTTCCGGGGAGCATTCCCCGCCCCTTCCTGGTGATATGATCAATGGCCGGGTTTGGTCACAATCCTGGCAGGTCTATACAGCTTTGAATCCAAATTTTGTTTTCAACGGAAAGTTTTTTGTCTATTCCGATGATGGGATTGTCACGAAGCTGAACTTCAGCGACGCCCGTATCGGAGCTGCGACTATTTTCTGCAATCCTTACGGATGCCGTAACACTGGCAATGTTATTACAGACCGTCAGTCTGTCAATGAAAATACATTTTTATCCTTCCCCGAAATTGCCGATTACCGGGTGTTTTTAAATGATCCCGACAGCACACTCTATCCCAGCGGAACATTCGGACAAATTATAGGATTCCCCGGCATGATCCCCGATACGGCTTTTCCCCCCTGTAGCGGCCCTCAACTTATCGTGGTGCTTGTCAACAAGTCTGGGAACATCGATGTGGAACTCACGTTCCCATATGGTTTCCCGGGTACCACGGTACATCTGTTTTCTTCGGTGGTTCCGGGGATTAATCAGATCCCCTGGGATGGCCTTGACGGGCAAGGTAATCCGGTTCCGGATGGCACCCCTGTGACCATCACAGTTACATTTGCCAATGGCCTTACCAACCTGCCGATATGGGATCAGGAAACAAATCCGATGGGATTCATCATTTCGCTGATTCGACCTCTGAATTCATCTGCCCAGACGGTTGAAACGTTCTGGGATGACTCGCAACTGGCGCCCTTTGCTATGTGTCCTGTTGCACCCCAGACAGTCAACTTCTCCGGCTGTATCCCCGGGTCCATCCCGGGATATCCGGGATGTCACCCCTGGGGATTAAACGAGCCCGATTGTCATGATAAAATGATCAACACCTGGTGGTACGGAAGTTCCAGTACAGCATCTTCCACCGTGATATTTCCAGGCCCTCCGGATCCACCTGCCGGTTTCGGGAATTCCCGGTGCGGATCTGGATCCGTGACATTGCATGCCACCCCTCCTCCCCTGTGTACGGTCGACTGGTACGATACCATTACCGGTGGAGTGCCCCTGCTGGAAGGGGATACAACCTTTCTCACCCCTTTTCTGTTTGCGACCACGACTTATTACGCGGAGGCACGAACCGAGAGCTCCAATTGTATCAGTACAGTCCGGACACCGGTCGTAGCAACGATCCTGCCAATTCCCATACCCACCATACAGGGTCCGGATACAGTCTGTGCCGTCACCTCCGGCCATATCTACCAGACTGAACCCGGGAACAGCAATTACAAATGGTGGCTCTCATCCGGCGGGGAAATCACCTCCCCGAACGGCACAAGCACCATTACAGTTACCTGGACCGAGCCGGGTATCCATACTGTATTTGTTACCTATGTAAATTCAACAGGCTGCCCGGCTTTCATTCCTTCCGAATTCCCGGTAGTTGTTCAACCTCTTCCCGACGGCGCCGGACCCATTACCGGTGATTCAACCCTATGTGCCGGCAGCGAAGGTATTACCTATAGCGTAGAACCCGTTTTGTTGGCTCAAAGCTACACCTGGTCGCTGCCTCCGGGTTTTACGATCACCTCCGGAGCTGGCACACGCAGGATTATCATCGACCTGAACCCCACTGCCATTTCGGGAGAGATCTCAGTCTACTGCACAAATCTCTGCGGGGAGGGTCCCCCCTCTCCGCCCTTTCCGGTTATGGTGATTCAACCACCAGCAGCGTCCGCCGGCCCCGACGATACGATCTGCCAGGGAACCGCTTACACCATTACGGGAGCCAGCGCTACCGGATTTTCATCCCTCTATTGGATCACAGACGGAACAGGGCGACTGGAAGAGGATAGTTCCCTCTCACCCACCTATATTCCGGAACCTGACGAGACCGGAGAGGTCACTCTCACCCTGATCGTGGAGAATCTGCCCTGCAGGGCCGACAGCTCTTCTATGACCCTATGGATCGAAGCGGCATCTGTGGCCGATGCAGGCCCTGATCTGACGACCTGTTTTATCAACCCGGTATCCATGGAAGGAGCTGCAGCTTTCCATTACCAATCCCTGCAATGGAGCACCTCCGGATCGGGAAGCTTCAACGACCCAACCCTTCTTCATCCATACTATAGTCCTGGTGCTGACGACTGGTATGAAGGATCCGTCACGCTGACTCTGACAGTCTATGCAAAGGAGCCATGTCCAACCCATTCTGATCACCGGCAACTCTCCTTTTCCTCTCCCCCGGAGGGCCATGCGGGACCTGATGCAGAGATCTGTGAAGGCATGAACTACCAGGTGACCGGAGCTGTAGCTGACCACTACTCTGCAGTACACTGGGATCACGACGGTACCGGCTTCCTGGAAGGATCCACTACCCTTTCGCCCAGGTATATACCCTCTTCCGGAGAGAGCGGAACGGTCACGCTTGCCCTCACAATCATAGGTGAACAGGCATGTTCCGATACTGTATTGACCGATAGTCTGATGATTCACATCCATGCATTCCGGATAGACGCCGGTCCCGATCAGGCAATCGATTCCGGAACTGTTGCTGAACTGACCGGGATGGTGGAAGACGGGTCAGGGAATTACCTGATCTCCTGGGAACCCTCCGGATGGGTAGCTGATCCAACCAATATAGAAACCTATACGATCCCATTAGTGTCCGACACATGGTTTATCCTCACGGTGACTGATCGGGTCTTGGGATGTACACGCTCCGACAGCCTGTGGATTCAGGTGAACGCTTCCCCACCCCCTGAGCCGGATTGTTTAGCGGTCTACAATGTCATTACACCCAACGGCGATGGCTTTAACGACACATGGATCATCACCTGTATTGAACAGTATTCCGATAACACGGTGCAGATCCTGAACCGCTGGGGAGACCGCATCCGCAGGTATGAACGGTACGACAACACGACACGGGTATGGGATGGCACCAACGAACGGGGAGAACCGGTCCCCGACGGCACCTATTATTATATCCTGACAATTAAAGATATGGAATCCAAAACCGGCTGGATATTTGTCAGGGGAGGAACAAGGTAACAACCCATGAAAACACGACGAGACAATTTTCGATTCATGATTTTCGATTTTCGTTGCTTCGTCGCTCCGCTCCTCGCAATGACACCTCTTTCGTTGCTGCGTATTTCGCTCTTCGTATTTCTTCTTTCGTCCTTCGTCCTTCGTCCTTCGTCCCTCGTTTTTGGTCAACAAGACGCACTCTTCACACAATACATGTATATCAAGCTGCAATTCAATCCTGCTTATGCCGGAAGCCGGGATGCGCTGGCTGTGGACCTGCTTACCCGGTTCCAGTGGGTCGGGATGGAAGGGGCTCCCCGTACGATCTGCCTGACGGCCCACTCCCCGTTACGGAATCCGCATATCGGGTTGGGCGTGTATTTCTACCGGGACGCACAGGGGCCAACCGTCGATTACAACATCATGGCCTCATTTGCCTACCGCATTCTCTTCCCGGCAAGCACGCTCTCGTTCGGGATCTCGGCCGGGATCAAATACTACGACATTGACTGGAATGCGCTGCACCCCCTGGATGCCGGGGATCCCCTTCTGATGAATGAGGCCACGAACCGGGTGGTTCCGGATGTTGATTTCGGGATCTATTATTCCCACCGCAGGTACTACGCCGGACTTTCGGCCAGGCACCTTTTGCAAAACCAACTGGTAATCTCCTCTACCGTACCGGACGACAAGGTGAGTTTTACCCGGCTTCTGACCAACCTCTACGGCATCGCCGGAGGATCGGTTCCACTTGCCGACCGGTTCATTTTCTTTCCCTCCGTACTGATCAAGTATGTGGCCAATGCCCCGGTTCAGGCAGACATCGATGCCCGGTTCCTGATCCTGGATATCCTGATGCTGGGGGTCGGATACCGTACCACGAACGCAATCGGTTTGATGGTTGGTGTGGATGTCGGGAAAGGAATTTCGGTCGGTTACTCCTACGACACCTGGTTCAATACGCTTCGCAGGCAGAACAGCGGATCACATGAGATCCGGATCAGTTACCAGACCGATCTGTTTAAACGGACAAGAATGTTGACACCGAGATATTTTTAAGAATTGCACATGAATTGCACATGGATTGCACATGGATTGCACATGGATTGCACATGAATTGCACATGGATTGCACATGAATTGCCATATTTCGTATTTCGTATGACTGTATGACTGTATGACTGTATGACCGCATGACCAGACCCCTCCTACTGATATTGGCTTTAACCCTGGTTTCCCTCTCCGCTTTTACCCAGATCCGGCAGGCGGAGAAGGAGATGACCCTGTACAATTTCGCGGAAGCTGTCACTCTGCTGCAGAAGGCGCTGAAAAAAGGAGATCCTGTGCAGGAACGAGCGATCGCCCCGCTGTTAGCCGAATGCTACCGCAAGATGAATGACTGGTTCCGGTCCAGGATGTGGTACCAACGGGCCATAGATCTGGGGGAGAATCGGGCAGATAATTATTTTTACCTTGCTCAGGCGTACCGAAATACCGGAAATTATTTGGAGGCGAAACGATTCTTCCGGATCTGTGATTCTCTGGACCCGAAGAACCCGGTTGCCGGGATTCTGGCCACCTGCTGCGACAGTGCCATTTGCTGGATGGCGAATGAACCGGCTTATGAAGTCGGGAATATGCACTCACTCAACTCACCCCAGTCGGAGTTCGGCTGTATTCACATCCCTGCCGGGATCCTGTTCACCAGTGACCGGATCACGGAACCCGATCAGGAGAAACGGTATGGCTGGACCGGGAACGACTACCTCAGGCTGTACCTGGCAAAACCATCTCCAAGCGCAACGGGAAAGACCGGGGATACACCGGATGCAATCGATTTTGCCTTTTTCCTGGCTCCGGAGATCTTTCACGGTCTGGGGGACCAGACATGGCATGATGGACCTGTGAGTTTTGACGGTTCATTCAGGGAGGCTTTTATCAACCGCACCCTTGGCTATGGGGATATTGCGAAAAGGGATCCGGACCATACCCGCACCCATTTGCTGAAGATTTTCACCTCCGTCAGAGGGGAGAAAGAATGGAACAAACCGGAGTCCTTTTTCCTCAACAACCGATCCTATTCGGTCGGACATCCTGCTATTTCTCCCGATGGGAATCATCTTTTTTTCGTTTCCGATCGACCTGACGGTTTCGGAGGGACCGATATCTACCGGTGCGATCGCCTGGACGGCGTGTGGGGGACACCTGTCAACCTGGGCCCTGTAGTGAACACGCCTGGCAATGAGATGTTTCCGTTTATACGGGAAACGGATGAACTCTGGTTTTCGTCGGATTACCATCCTGGTTTTGGCGGACTGGATATCTTCATCGCCTGCCAGGTAAACGGAATCTGGACGGTTCCCCGTAATCCGGGACATCCACTGAACTCCTCCTATGACGATTTTTCAGCATGGACCGATAGTTCCGGTAAAGAGGGGCTCTTCAGCTCAAACCGCCCGGGGGGAATGGGGGGGGATGATATCTATTGGTTCAGAGAGGCACAGGGGCACAGGGGCACAGGGGCACAGGATAGCAGTGAGCAGTTGGTAGTGGGCAGTAATGTCATTGCGAGCGTAGCGAAGCAAGGGCAGGAGGCAGATAGCAGCTTCACCACGGCACCACTGCACCCTGGCACCACTGAAAAGGTCATGGTTTCCGGGTATAAATTGAACCAGTCCTATCAGCTGGAGAACATCTACTATGACTTCGATAAATGGGTTATCCGCGAAGATGCGAAACCCGCGCTTGACAGTCTGGTCAGGATCCTGGAGCGCTACCCGGTTGATGTGGAACTGGGATCCCATACCGATTGCAGGGGAACGGATGAATACAACCTGGAACTCTCCCGGAAGCGGGCCGAATCAGCTGTTCAGTACATCATCTCACGGGGCATAGATCCCCGAAGAATAACTGCAAAAGGATATGGAGAAACGATGCTGATCAACAGGTGTTCCTGTCAGGAAGAGGGTTCCTGTACGGAAGCCGGACATCAGGAAAACCGCCGGACAGAGTTTATTTTAAGACAACCCATTTTACCCGGCTCTCGTCCCCGTTAATGAGGACCCTGACCAGATACAGGCCGGAAGGGATTGTTTCGGCATTGAGCCGGATCGTATAGCTCACTACGTCCTGATTCACCGTCATCCGTTTCACTAACCGGCCGGTTGGATCATAGATCTGAATGTCAACCTCTCCGGATACAGGTTTCCGCAGTTCCAGCCAGGAACACTGATCCGTTGGGTTCGGGTAGAGGAGCAAAGTGGATTCATCTCCCGGATAAACAGGGATACCCAGAGGCCCCAGCTTTCCATCGAGGGAGATGTTCTGAGCATAAACAACCCCTTCAGGCCAGAAAGGAGAACTCCTGTTTTCGTTCCAGGTGGCTACAAAAATATCCTGGTTGAGATCCGACAGTTCCGGATAGAATTTCGTCCCGTTTGTGGCAGCCATCAGCACCCGGGGAGAGGACCAGGTAAGGTTGCCTGCCGTATCGGTCTGCGCGGCAAAGAGCTGATCAAATAACAGGGTATCAGATCCAACGATCGAATCATACTCCTGGTCGATCAGTACCGCCATCTTACTATCGGGACAGGACTTCAATCCAAAAACATACCAGACACTATCAATTGAAAAGCCCGCCAAGGTCTTTCCCAGATTCCCCCACCCCAGAGAGCCATCCTGAAGTATCTTCTGGCCCAGGATCCCGAACGAATCAAAGGCTCCTACGGGCCGGTACTCATCCCAGAAAACAAATAGTTCCTGGCTCTCCGGATCCAAATTCATCCAGGGTTCCACACGATCGAATCCCACATTCCTGGGGGAAACTGCCACCCCGTTCATTGGCCATATCAACTGTCCGGAGGTATCCACCTGTTGAATATAAATGTTGGAATACAGGGTTTTGTAACGGTCTTCAAACCAGGCTACATACACTCCCTGGTTTTCATTCTGCACGGGCATCAGTTTCAGGAATTCCGCTACCACATAAGCTGAATCCCCATGGTCGCAAATTCTGGCTGCATCAGGCCAGGTTGCGGTTCCATCGGGTCCGTATCGCATGGCATAAATGTACGTGTACCATTCTCTGCCCACTCCTACACCCCGTTCGAACTTTTTCTGCCAGACAAGTATAAAATCATCCGTCCCAACCGGAAGCAGGTTTGGGAAGATGTAACTGCTATCGGGACCCACGACAGATATTGGCTCCGGCCAGAGCGGATCGCCGTCAGGAGTCAGTTTCTGGATCCTTATGAACCACCTCTGGTTGCTATCTCTCGCCTCTGCATCCGCATTCCAGGCCACCAGGACATTCTGGCTGTGGGTCAGACAGACGGTCGGAGAATAGGCCATATAGGGATCGTCAGACAACTGAACGCCGTTGGTATCCCATACTGCACGGCCGTCGGGTGCGACAGCATAAACCGAGACATGACTGAAACCCGTTCCTCCCCTCATATCTTCGATGGCGATGAGGGCATTTCCGGCCTGATCAACCGTAAGGGCATAGTCTGAAAGCCAGGTCCGGCAGGGTTGGTTGCTGATCTGGAACCCGTCGGCCCCCCATTGCGGGTACCCTTCATGGTTGATCCTCTGCAACCACATTTCATAATTGATATTCGTGGATACCTCTCTCCAACTTGCAATAAAGAAGTCACCGTTTGGTGCGGAGGCAATTTTCGGGAAGGTATGATCCATTCCGGAGCCCGCGACGATGGTATTCACAGCCGGGTCGCTGGTCCATTGCGCCTGCCCTGTCAGAACTATCAGGCAAGCCAGATAAAAGAGTACAAATGATTTCATGGAAAACTGATTTAAAATCGCATCTAAAGATAATACCTATTCAGGTAAAATGCAACCAAATTAAAGAAAATGGAACGAATGTTTTTATAACTTTACACTTCATTTGACCGGAACCGTTTTGAAAAAACTGTACACCCTCAGTTGTTTTTTTCTTCTGTTCTCATCAGGGTTTGCCCAGATCGATAATGAATTCTGGTTTGTAGCGCCCGACATTGCCCAATCTCATGGCGACCGGCCAATCTACATGCGGATCTCCACCATGGAGGATACGGCCCATATCCTGCTAAGGATGCCCGCCAACCTCTCTTTCGTTCCTATCACGCAGACCATCAATCCGAATACGACCTTTAGCATCAATCTGACCACATGGATCGATATCATTGAAAATGCTCCTGCTAACCAGGTCCTGGACCGGGGGCTCCTGCTCACCTCCGATAACGATGTAACAGCCTATTATGAAGTTGCTCATCCAAATAATCCGGGAATTTTTTCGTTGAAAGGAAAAAATGCGGTTGGCGTAGAGTTCTACATCGTTTCACAAAACGACTACTTCAACCAGGTCGGGCAGGAATCGTTCGATATTGTTGCCACCGAGGACAATACAACCGTCACAATTATCCCTTCCGATGACATCACCGGGCATGCTGCCGGACAATCATTTCAGATCACCCTGAATAAAGGCCAGACCTTTACCTGCCGGGCTATCAATACCACTGCCTTGCATACCCTTTCAGGTTCCAAGATCACATCCGACAAACCCATAGCCATCTCCTGGCAGGATGATTCGATCTATCAGGGAGGAGCTTATGACGTGATCTGCGACCAGATCATCCCCACCAACATCCTGGGCTGGGAATACATTGCCATCCGGGGATATGCCAACACCAATGAGCGGATTTATGTTTGCGGTACGGAGAATAATACCACGATCTGGATTGACGGAAACCCAACACCTGTTGCAATCATCGATGCCGGAGAGACCTATAAATACATATTCCCTTCTGCCAGCAATACGGCTTATCTTGAAGCTTCCAAACCGGTTCATGTCTTACATCTATCCGGCTATGGCGATGAATTCGGCGGATCCATTCTTCCCCAGGATTCCTGTACTGGGTCTCCCCAAATCGGCTTTAACCGCACCAACAACAATAACTTCGCTCTGTTGATCCTGACCCGGAATGGCAACGAAGGCAGCTTTCTCCTGAATGGGTCCAATACCATCATCACGGCTACAGATTTTTCCGTTGTTCCGGGCACCGGCAATGCCTGGGTATATGCACGGAAGCAGATGTCCACTGCCCAGGTACCGGTGGGTCCGAATCTGATCCGGAACACGTCGGGAAAGTTTCACCTGGGAATCCTGCACCAGACCGGGCCCAGTGCCGAATACGGGTACTTCAGCGACTTCAGCAGCCTTTACCTGGGCGCTGATGCGAATATTTGTCCGGGCGACAGCATGATCCTCGACGGGGGATCCAATATGACCTCGTATGCCTGGTATAAATATATTACCGGAACGTGGACCCTGATCGATACCACGAGGGAATACACCGTGATAGACAGCGGGTATTACGCGTGTGTCGTCAATGGGAACTACTGCACCCTGGAAGATACCATACACATCGGATTCTATTCGAATGCCACGGTTGATCTGGGACCGGATACCACCATTTGCCAGGGCACTACCATCACTTTTAATCCCGGACAATTCATTTCCTACCTCTGGAGTACGGGATACACCGGCTCGACCCTTACAACGGGTACAGGCGGAGAGTATTGGGTACGTGTGGAAAACAACAACGATTGTGTGGCCCGGGATACCGTGATGCTGTATATCGATTCGCTCCCGATGGCCAACCATCCGATCACCGGCCCCGATACGGTATGCCAGAATCAAACAGGCGCTTATTATTCTGTGGATTCCCTGCATTTTGCCACAACTTACATCTGGACACTTCCTCCCGGAGCCTCCGGGTCCAGCGATACGGCCGAGATCACCCTGGATTTCGCCGAAACGGCTTCGTCCGGACCGCTTCAGGTGAGAGGTCACAACCACTGCGGGGACGGTCCGGATACCGTCCTGCAGATCACAGTGAAACCGTTGCCCGGATCTGCAGGTATGATTCAAGGTCCGGACACTGTTTGCCAGAACAGTTCCGGTATTCAATACACCACTGATCCAATTACGTATACTACTACATACAACTGGATCCTGCCTCCCGGAGTCAGCATTCTCAGCGGAAACGGAAACGACACCATCCAGGTGGCCGTGAGTTCCTCCGCTACCACTGGAACCATCCTCCTATTTGGCCAGAATGATTGCGGGAATGGTGACAGCACCCTCTTCCCTTTGACGGTAAAACCTTTCCCGGTTCCGGCCGGACCGATTTCGGGCCCCGACACCCTCTGCCAGGGCACTGCAGGAGTGTTCTATTCTGTCGACTCCATCGCAGGCGCCTCTGCATACCTCTGGTCCCTGCCTGCGAATGCTTCGATTACATCAGGAGATAGTTCCCGTTCTATTACTGTTACCTTCGACTCTACCGCTCTTTCCGGGAATCTGGTGGTCAAGGGTTGGAGTGATTGTGGTATTGGCGATAGTGCCGTCAGGACCATAAAAATCAATCCTCTTCCTGTTCCTGCCGGTCCAATATCCGGTGAAGATACCGTATGCCAGGGGCAAACAGTAGTTCTCTATGCAGTAGACCCGATCACTTATTCCTCCTCCTGCATCTGGACACTGCCTCCCGGAGCTTCCATCACCAGCGGGGCCGGTACTACCCAGATCGGGGTCGATTTTTCCACCACAGCTCAATCCGGACTTATTACTGCGAGAGGGCACAACGACACCTGCGGGAATGGACGGCACAGCAATTTTCAAGTGGTGGTGGATCCTCTTCCGGTCGCTGCAGGTACCATCACCGGTTCCGATACCGTCTGTCAGAACCAGCCGGGAGTTCCATACCAGGTTTCTCCGATCCAGTATGCTGACAGTTATACCTGGACTTATACAGGGACGGGCGTCACCATAGTCAACAACGGAGCCTCTGTCACACTGAGTTTTTCTCCCCTGGCTACCTCCGGAACACTCACAGTTAAAGGAGAAAATGCATGTGGGTCAGGGATCCCATCCCCCGGATTCCTTATTCACGTAAATCCACGGGCAACTGTATCGCTGCAGGTCTGTTTACCGGTTACTACCCGGGAAGCTCAGCCATTTCGCCTGCGGGGTGGGCTCCCGCTTGGAGGGACCTATTCAGGCGTCGGAGTCGTCGCCGGCTGGTTTACACCCTCACTGATTCCTCCGGGAACCGACACGATCCTTATTTCATATATCTACACCAATGTATATGGGTGTGCTTATTCTTCCTCGCAACAGATCTTCGTCCTGCCTGTTGCTGTATTTGCCTGTGGTGATTCCCTAATCGATGTAAGGGACATCAAAAGGTACCCGACAGTACTGATTGGATCTCAGTGCTGGATGGCTGCCAATCTGGATTACGGACAACAGATCACCAGCAGCATCCTGCAACGGGATAACTGCCTGGCCGAAAAATATTGTTACAACGACCTCCCGGCCCGTTGCACTGCAACAGGCGGTCTCTATCAATGGGAAGAGGTCATGCAGTACGATAATACTCCCGGACTCCAGGGCCTTTGTCCCCCCGGATGGCACATTCCAACCGAAGCCGACTGGACTCTCCTTTTCAACCAGTACATCAACAACGGATTTGCCGGCAGCGCCCTGAAATCGACCGGGTATTCCGGGTTCAACGCCCTGCTCTCCGGGATCCGGTTCCATACCAGCATCTGGAAGTATCCGGCCGGTGATCCGGTTTTGCGATCGATTCTCTTTTGGTCGTCCAGCCTGCACTCTCCTTCCAAAGCATGGGCACACGGGATGAATGAGGTGGCCATCGACATCGAATACACGCCCAGTGTATCGTTTTATCCGGCACTCAGATCGAATGCATTTGCGGTGCGATGCCTTCAGGATTGAGGAACGAAGGACGAGTTGATTTTAATTGCTTTTTAATGGATCTCCCTCAAAACGTGTTTCTTTCCTCGGTAGTTCTGTAAGTTTTTACATTTATCACTTGTGGTTATCCGGCAAATTACCGGTTGTATATTTATTTTCTTAAGTAAACTAAATTAGATATGTTGTAGAATATGTCTATTTTTGATAGGACAGTATTAATCACCTTAGAGAAAATGAGGTATAAAAAAACTACTTATAGGGAATAAAAACAGATACTTAAATACGAGAAAGCATGCTGAGTAAAAAACCCTATCCAAAAGTTCCTTATGTTGCAATTGCTACTATTGCAGGCATCATAACAATAATTGTTGGTCTTTCCGTACTTATCGGCTGGCAATTTGATACCGGTATCCTCAAAAGCATACTTCCGGGCGCAGTTCCCATGAAAGCAAACACAGCCGCTGCGTTTCTTCTTTCAGGGGTTGCATTGCTATTGATTCAACGTCAGGTTACAGTGAATAAAGCGTTCGTCCGGGTTTTTGCCGTTATCATTACGCTTACCGGATTCCTCACGCTTTGCCAATACCTGTTTAGCTGGAATTTTGGAATTGATACACTTCTGTTTCCCGGTTTCGCTGATGCTGTTGGCACATCACATCCGGGAAGGATGTCGCCGGATACTGCATTAAATTTTGTCTTTCTTGGAATTGCTTTTTACATACTTACATTACATAAATATCGCAACAACATTTTACTTGGCTTTTCGCTATTCTTAGCGCTCACTATTGCTGGTATTGAATTTTTAGGTTACCTCTCAGGTTTTATAGTGTTATCCGCGCTGGCTTATACAAAAATGGCAATTCATACATCCATTACTTTTATCATTTTGTGCCTTGGGATGCTTTCTGTTGCTTACAAGCAACAGCCTGAAAAAATAACAATTGAACAGAAAACGTTAGCAGTATTTACTGTTTCAGTTGTAATCATTGTATCCCTGGCTCTTCTCTCCGTTTCGGGCATTCGATCGTTACGTCAGGTGAACAAGGAGTTGGAGCATACGCAAAATACAATACAACAGCTTTACATAGTTCAGTCGGGTGTTATTGAGTTAAAAACAGGTGAACGCGGTTATCTTATCAGTGGTGACGAAAAGCATCTTGAGCCAGCTATTAAGGCAAAAGAAAAACTGCCCAAACTCCTGGATGAGCTTACCCTGTTAACACGCGATGAACCACGCCGGCAGGAGTCGCTTATTTTGCTCAATCAGTTAATAAAAGAACGGGTTGATTATACAGAACTACTGTATGATACCTACAAAACAAAAGGGGATGAAGCAGGCATTGCACTCTTTGGTACAGACAGGGGAGGAATTCTTACGGACAGTATACGTGCTATTATTGCAAACATGCTTGAGGAAGAAAACCAGATCCTAAAAATAAGAAATGAAGCTGCTTTACAAAAGACAAATGAAACTCTGATTATTGTTCAAATGGGTATTGGGGTGCAGATCCTTTTACTTGCCTTCATTTTTCTTATCATACGGAAAGATGTTACTGGCCGTAGAAAGGCAGAAAATAATTTAAATGAAAGCGAGGAAAAATTCAGACATGTTTTTGAAAATTCCCCTGTAGGTAAATCGCTCACCACGATTGACGGAAAACTGAGGGTCAATAAGGAGTTTTGTAACATTGTGGGATATTCCGAAGAAGAATTATCCAGGTTACACTGGAAAGAGATAACACATCCCGATGATATTGATGAAAGCCAACGTCTTGTATCTTCTTTAATTACGGGTGAAAAAGAACATGCACGTTGTCAAAAACGGTATATCCATAAATCAGGAAAAATAGTGTGGGCCGATCTTTCTACGGTTCTTAAAAAAGATAAAAACGGCAAACCACTTTATTTTATTACTTCAATTATCGATATCACCGAACGGAAACGGATTGAGGATGAAATCCGGACACTCAATAAAGAACTTGAACAGCGGGTTGCCGATCGTACTGCAGAGCTGACAAGGACATACAAAGTATTGCAGGAAAGCGAGGAGAAATTCAGAACCATCACCACTTCTGCTCAAGACGCCATTATTATAATAGATAATGAAGGAAATATCTCTTCCTGGAATGAAGCAGCGGAACGGTTGTTCGGATATTCGCATCAAGAAGTATTGGGTCTGGAACTGCATTCACTTTTAGCGCCCCACCGTTATCACAGCGCCTATATAAAAGGGATAAAAAATTTCAAGATGACGGGAGAGGGACCTGTTATCGACAAAACACTTGAATTAGAGGCACTGAAAAAAGACGGGATAGAATTCCCGATCGAACTATCCGTCTCAGCGGTTAAGATAAAGGGCAAATGGAATTCGATAGGGATACTAAGGGACATCACCGAGCGTAAGAAGGCGGAAGAAAAGATAAAAGCATCTCTGAAAGAAAAAGAGGCGTTGGTGCAGGAGATTCACCACCGGGTAAAAAACAATCTTCAGGTTGTCGCGAGCCTGCTTAATATGCAAGCAAGGGCCTCTCAGGACAAAAACACAATGGAGATACTTTCTGAATCCCGGAACAGGATCAATGCGATGGCACTTATCCATGCTCAATTATATGAAACCAAAAACTTATCAGAAGTAAATATGAAGGGATTTGTCGATGGGTTGATAGGGCAATTGTTCCAGATTTATCCGATTCAGGATGTGAAAATTACCCCGGTTGTTCATGTAGCTGATTATCCGCTTCCCATATCCAAGGCAGTGCCTGTCGGATTAATTCTCAACGAACTGCTGACAAACGCCTTCAAGTATGCTTTTGCTGAAAGAAAAAAAGGGGAGATTAAGGTCAGCTTCGATGCATCAGAAAAAGGTAAAATCAGTCTGACTGTCAGTGATGATGGGGTTGGATTACCCCAGGGATTCGATATAAGTAAAAGCGAAACAATTGGGTTGAAATTGGTAAAAATTCTGGTGGAAAAGCAGCTACGAGGAAAATTTGGGATTATCAGTAAAAAAGGAACAAACTTTAAGGTTGAGTTTGACATAGAAAATAACAAAAAGGGAATGAGTTAATATGGAAAAAAAAGGAAGGATATTGATCGTTGAAGACGAGGTCATCGTAGCCGAAGACCTGGCAATCACGATCAGCGATATGGGTTACGAAGTTGCAGGGAGCGTCACTAGCGCAAAGGATGCTGTAAAAAAAGCGCTTGAACTTAAGCCTGATTTGATATTGATGGACATTGTCCTGCATGGGAAGAAAAACGGTATAGACGCTTCTGGCGATATAAAAAAGAAGATGGATATTCCCATTATCTTTCTGACCGCGTATTCGGATATTGACTTCATAGAGAGAGCCAAAAGCATTGAGCCGTATGCGTACATTGTTAAACCGTTCCAGTACAGGCAGCTTCTCGCATCCATTGAAATGGCTCTTTACAAAAGCCAAATGGAAAAGAAATTACATGAAGCCCGGGAGTGGTTTTCCGTAACACTCAAGAGTATCGGTGATTGCGTCATTGCCACCGACGCAAAGGGAGATGTAAAATTCATGAATACTGTTGCCGAAGCAGTAACCGGATGGAAGCTGGATGAGGTTGCCGGTAAGCCCGTGAACGTTGTCTTTCATATAATCAGTGAGGAGACAGGAAAACCGGCCGAGGACCCTGTGACAAGGGTAATCCGGGAAGGTATCGTTGTCGGACTGGCCAATCATACATTATTAATAACCAGGGATGGGATGAAAATCCCTATTGACGATAGCGGCGCTCCCATCAGGGATGATCAAGGAAACATCCTGGGTGTTGTTTTGGTTTTTCACGACATCACAGAGCGCAAGCGGGCGGAAGAGACGCTGCGCGAGAGCGAAGAACGATTCCGACGGTTGTCCCAAGGCTTGTTTGAAGGGATCATTATCCATGATGAGGGCAAGATTATAGACGCAAATGAGGCTTTCACTGCCATGTCTGGTTATGACCTCTCTAAGTTGATCGGCAAAAATGCGTTGGATTTTGCAACACCAGAGCTGCGAGAAATAGCAGAACGTCACATACGTACTGAGTCCGAGGAGCCCTATGAGGGTATATCCTTCAACAAGGAGGGTTCCATGTTGTATGTCGAGGTGCGGAGCAAGACCATTCCCTACAAAGGGCGGATGGTTCGGGTAACAGCTATCGTGGATATCACCGAGCGCAAGCGGGCGGAGGAACAGTTGCGCGATAGCAAAGAGCAATATAGAGATCTAGTTGAAAAGGGGAATGTAGCTATTGCTGTCGATGATATTCATGGAAATCTTATTTACTTCAATAACCACTTCCTGGAATTATTTGGATATACTGCCGAAGAAATTAAAGGCAAGACTCATGAAATATTGGTTCATCCTGACGATTTTGAGATGGTTTCCAAATACCATGAAAAGCGTATGCAGGGTAAAGAAATCCCATCCAGATATGAGTTCAGGGGAATTAGGAAAGACGGATCAATCGTAAATATTGAAATTGATGTACGCGAAATCCTATCGAATGAGAGTGAATTTATAGGTACCCGCTCCTACTTATGGGACATAACAAAACGCAAAAAAAACGAAGAAACTCTGCGAATCAGCGAAGCCCAATTATCGAATGCCATGATGATAGCTAAACTGGGCTATTGGGAGTATGATGTTACCGACGACCTGTTCACTTTCAACGACCACTTTTATGACATTTTTCGCACGACGGCTGAAAAAGTAGGTGGGTACAAGATGTCATCAGAACAATATGCCAGGCAGTTTGTACATCCGGATGACGTATCAATAGTAAGTACCGAGGTTCGGGAAGCCATCGAGACAACGGATCCCCATTTCAATCGTCAACTGGAACACCGCATTATCTACGCCGACGGAGAAACAGGTTACATTTCCGTCCGGTTCTTCATTATCAAAGATAGTCATGGCCGAACGGTCAAGACGTACGGGGCAAATCAGGACATCACCGAGCGCAGACAATCAGAAGAAGCGCTTCGCGAAAGTGAAGAGCGCTTTAAGCTCGCTTCGTTAGCTACTAATGATATTATCTGGGATTGGAATTCCGATTCACACGAACTAAAATTTAGTGAAAAATTTGCCGAGCTTATCGGTTACAACCCCGATGAAATTGTAAATAATTACGCATTTTTTATTTCACTAGTCCACCCGGATGACAAAACTGAGGTAGATCGTGTTACTGATAAAATGCTTCTGAAAAACGAGGATACTACTTATTCACAAGAGTATAGAATTATCCATAAAGATGGAAGAATAATTTATATTTATGAACGTGGTTATGTTGTAAGTGATAATGAGGGTAAACCAATTCGAATGATCGGAACGATTTCGGATATCACTAAGCGCATGCGGGTGGAGGAGGCATTGCGGGAAAGTGAAGAACGTTACAGATCTCTGGTAGAAAATATTGATTTTGGAGTCACGTTGATCGACAAGGACTTCAAAATAATAATGGCAAACGCCACAATAGGGCGATGGTTTAACCAAACCACAAGTAAATTTGTAGGTAAAAACTGTTTTGAAGAACTCGAGAAACGCCAGGCAATCTGTCAGCACTGCCCCGGAGTGAAGGCTATGGCTACCGGTCAGCCTCATCACGGGGAGAGTGAAAGCGTTCTGGATGATGGTAGCCGTTTTTCGGTACTGATTCACGCTTTTCCGCTCTTCGATCCGGATGGCGCGACAAAGGGATTTGTTGAAGTTGTTGAAGACATTACCGAGCGCAAGCTGGCGGAGGTAGAACTTCTCAGAGCCTTAGAAAAAGCCGACGCCGGTAACCGCCTTAAAACGGCTTTCATGAATAACATCTCCCACGAAATTCGTACACCCTTAAACGGGATCCTTGGCTTCAGCAGTTTAATCACACAACCCGATATTACCGACGAGGAGAAGGTGGAATTTTGTGCACATATAAAAAAGAGCAGCAATCGATTGCTGGGTACTATAAGCAACTACATGGATATTTCCCTGATAGCCTCCGGAACGATGGAGGTGAACCGGAAATCCATGGACCTGCACCCGATGCTTCATCACCTCAGGGATCAGTTTCAGCCCTTGTGCGCTGGTAAAAGCCTTGAGTTACACCTTAAAATTCCCGGGAAAACCGAACCCATCACACTTCTTTCCGATGAAGAGCTATTGTTGAAAGTTCTGTCGCATTTGCTGGACAATGCCTTTAAATTTACCGCTAAAGGAGAGATTACTTTTGGATATGTCAACAAACCGTGGGTATTGGAATTTTTTGTAAAAGATACGGGATCGGGTATCAGAAAAGAGGCTCAAACCCGGATCTTTGAAAGTTTTGCGCAGGAGGAGTTATTGAATACCAGGGGCCATGAAGGCAGCGGCCTGGGATTGTCCATTGCACAAAAATTAATCCAGTTACTCGGCGGCAAAATGCGCGTAGAGTCGGAAAAGGGTATAGGTTCAACATTTTTCTTTACCCTGCCCTGGGAAGAAACGGAGACCGGAATAATCACAAAAACCGAGGGGAAACAAAAGGCGCTAAGTGTGGAAAATCAGGTCATTCTCATTGCCGAAGATGAAGAATCAAATTTACTGTTCCTTCAGACTATTTTAAGAAAAACCGCTATAACTGTATTATTAGCGGGCAATGGGAAAGAAGCCGTGGATGTATGCCGCGAACATCCTGAGGTCTCGTTGGTATTGATGGACTTGAGAATGCCGGTGATGGACGGACTGGAAGCTACCCGGGAGATCAAAACATTCCGGAAAAACCTCCCGATCATTGCCATCACCGCCTACGCCATGAGCGGAGATGAAAAAAAAGCGTTGGATGCAGGTTGTGACGATTACCTTTCCAAACCGGTAAGCAGGGAGGAGTTGATGGAAAAAATCAAGCAATTCGGGGTGGGTTGAAACACGTCCCTCTTCCTTCGTCCTTCTTCCTTCGTCCTTCGTCTAAAAAAGTTCCCCGGGGTTGAACTGAAGGAATTCTTCCCAGGGAATACCGGATTTCCCGATCAGTAAAATCCGGTCGGGGCGATATCTATCCTGAAAAGCTTGCATGCCTGATCGTTTGTGCGATTCGCCGGATGATACTTCCAATCCGATCAGGGTTCCTTTTTTTTGAATCACGAAATCGACTTCATTATGATGGTCATGCCAATATTGCAGGGAAAATCCATTCGATAGGGAATGGTTCAGCAAATGAGCGCCAACCGCCGATTCCACTAAACGTCCCCATTTCTCGGGCCGTTGCATGATGGCAGAAAAAGATTCATGATGTTGTGCGGAAATCAACGCAGTGTTATAAATCAGTAATTTAGGACTTGATGATCTTTGCCTGATTTGGTTTGTGGAGAATTTCTCCAAACCGGTAATCAATCCTGCCTGATTTAACAGGCTTAAATAATGCGACAGGGTGGTTGTATTGCCTGCAGCAGCGAGTTGGCCAAGCATCTTGGTATAGGAAAGAATTTGTCCGGAGTAAGCACAACCGAGTTCGAATAACCGTCGTAGCAAAGCCGGTTTCTCAATCCGTGTCAACATGAGAATGTCTTTCGAAATGGTGGTTTCAATGATAGAATCGGAGATATACTGCTTCCACCGCTCCTCCTGATCCATGATCCCTGCTGAACCGGGATACCCGCCGAACCAGACATACTGATCAGGGTTTAAACCAAAGGCAGATTTCATCTCCAGGTACGACCAATGGCCAAGACTGATCAATTCAAATCTCCCGGTCAACGATTCCGATAACCCCTCTTGTATCAGCAGTCTGGATGAACCTGAAAGAATAACCTTGATGGGCAATGGCTTTAAAGAATCCGTATCCCACTCTTTCTTAACCGCTTCGCTCCAGTTTTCAATCTTTTGAATCTCATCAAGAATCAATAAAAAGTCGGATGAGGGGTGTTGATTCTGTTTTGCCCTTGCTACCTCCCATTGTTCCCTGATCCAGGTTGTACCCATGGATATCAAACCATCGGCAGAAGCATAATGACCCGGGTAAGACAAACTTCGTAAGACCTGATTGACCAGGGTCGTTTTTCCCACTTGCCTGGGCCCCGACAGGACTTGAATAAACCTGCGTGGCTCATTCATTCTTTTTCTAATTATTTGAAATAATGATCTTTGAAACATACTTTATGATTTACTCATTACAACTCGCAAAATTACTCAATATATTTATATCTAGTGTGAACACGTGCTATAATTTTGAACAAAGAAATCTACCGGAACGAACTAGTGTGGGACGAGGAGAAGATGGAGGTGAACCGGAAATCCATGGACCTGCACCCGATGCTTCATCAACTCATTGATCAGTTTCAGCCCTGGTGTGCTATTAAAAATCTTGAGTACCATCTTCAGATTCCCGGAAAAACCTCCCGATCATTGCCATCACCGCCTACGCCATGAGCGGAGATGAAAAAAGAGCGCTGGATGCAGGTTGTGACGATTACCTTTCCAAACCGGTAAGCAGGGAGGAGTTGATGGAAAAAATCAAGCAATTCGGTATTGTAAATTAATCTCTTCCAGTGCAACCTTTTTTCTAATTTTGAGTACTGAATAAAGAGGGATTTTCAAGCAACAAGCATGCAGAAAGTTATCTTTCTTACTATATGTATTTTGGTGTGGCCCTGCCTGGGGTTTCCTGAAGGCTCCAAACAGATTTATATCGGCACGCATCAGACCGAACTCTATTTGTGCAACGATTTTGTCGGAAAGTGCAATAACGGCAACGGAGACCGGACACAGTTTGCCATTTATAACTGTACCCCTCCCGACAGGCTTTACTTTGTCACTGCCTCAAATGACGAAACTGTCTATCTTGGGTTTCAGGGGAGTGGAGCCGGAGGCCAGAACCATATCGTTTTTCGGATCAAGAATGCAGGAGGAACGATTGTTCGCAGTCAGGCAAACCTCCCTACCAGTGGAGCCGGATTCATCAATACAATCGCAGAAGCCCGTGTAGGGCCTGTCCAGTTTTATGGAGGCGGAGGCTATAATGCCATCAGTTTTCATCCTTCGGCTCCGGGAGCTTATTACATCGAATTCGACCGGGTTAATAATACATCGGGGAACACCTCCATCGGTAGTTTCGTTATGAATTTAATTGACATTACCGTGGCCGACACCGTTGCCATGGTGGCAAAACCCGGAAGAGTTTACTCCAAGGCCTGGCAGCTGCAGGAAAGTGGCTCGGCTAACTGTTCAGCAACCTTTTATATCTATTCCAACGACAGCATTGTCACCTCACTGGAGCAGAATAGTCTGGACGGGGGGGTATGGGTGACTTTTTGCAACCAGTTCGGCTGTGCCAATACCGGGAATTTTCAAGAAGACCGGAAATCTCTGAACAACCAGCAGGCCTTTGTTCCACAGTACAACATTTTTCTGAATCCTCCCGATGCCAGCCTTTTTCCGGCTGCGACAACCCTGGGCCAGGTAATTCCACCGGTAACAGGAGACCGGTTTTGCAATAACGGCAACATCCTCTTTCACGTAACCGTAAATAAGCCGGGAAATGTCATCATCGGGCTGGATTTCGCCTCGCCGTATGTGACCCGCAGCCTGGCTGCCGTTGTCACTTACGGGGAGAATCTGATCAACTGGGACGGGCTGGACGGGACTTTACCGGTTGGAGTTCCTGTTCCCAACAATATCAACATCAACTTTACGGTCAGCTATATCAATGGATTAACCAACCTGCCCCTCTACGACGTAGAGAGTAACAACAACGGGTTCATTATCGGATTGGTGAGTCCGGCCGGAAGTACGCCGCTTGTATACTGGGACGACTCCAACATCCCGGGTGGAACCACCAACTTTACAGGTTGTCTCAGTCCCCCAGGATGTCATTCCTGGCCGAACGGGAACCTCCATACCATGAATACCTGGTGGTACAACGTCGCCACCACTACAGCACCGGTGGATATCACACAATGGCGGAATCCGCAGCCATTGGCATTCAATCCGGCTCCACCGCAGAGCTATTGTGCCGGGACCAGCGGTTGGTCTTTTTCGGTTACTGCGGATCCGAATACCGATGTATACCACTGGAGCTATACCGGGACAGGAGTCACTATCATTCAAACCAACCCTTCCGATGCCTTTATCACCGTGAATTTTGCATCAAACGCCACATCCGGAAATATCCAGGTATTCGGAACCAACGGCAACTGTACCAATCCCGGACCTACTCTTTCTCTGGCCATTACAATCAAACCCGTACCCAGTGTCAATTCGCCCTATACAAAATCTATCTGCTCCGGAACCTCTACCAATTTTCCCCTCTCCTCTACCCCTCCGGGTGCCAGTTTCAGCTGGACCTCACCGCCTCCCGTCTGCACACCGAATATCGTATCCTGTCCGCCAGGTAGTTCAGGCTCTACGATCAATGATCTCCTGACCCTGAGCAATCTCAATTCAGGAACTGTTACCTACCATGTGACCCCGGCATTAAACGGTTGCAACGGAACCATACAGGATATCGTAATCTCCGTGAATCCCCTTCCCAATGTCGTGATCAATTCAACCACCCCGACACTATGTTCGGGGGGTACCACCAACATTCTGCTCTCTTCAAGCGTACCGGGAGCGGTATTCAACTGGACTGCCGTAGCCAGTTCCCCGGCCGTGACCGGTTATTCCCCGTCCGGTAGTGGAAGTATCCTTGAAACCATCTCGAATTCGGGATTCACGGTAGAAACAGTGACCTATTCAATTACTCCTTCAGTGAATGGCTGTTCCCCGCTTAATCCAACTCCTTACACGGTGACTATTTACCCCATCCCGAATGTCATTATAAACTCAACCACCCCCTCTATCTGTTCTGCACAAACCACCAATATCCTGCTCTCCTCCTCGGTGTCAGGAGCGATCCTTAACTGGACTGGAACCGCCAGTTCACCCAACCTATCGGGGTATTCACCCACCGGCAGCGGCAATATCCTGGAGACCATCACCAATTCAGGATTCACAACAGAATGGGTGACCTACCAGGTCACCCCTACGGCTAACGGATGCTCCCCGGCTTCACCCACCACCTATGTGGTGACCGTATACCCGATTCCGGACCTGGTGATCACCTCCACCACACCCACGATCTGTTCCGGACAAACCACCGACATTCTCCTGAACTCATCCGTGAGCGGGACTGCCTTCCCCTGGACTGCAACGGCCAGCTCGCCTAACGTATCCGGTTACTCTCCCACAGGCAATGGCAACATCCTGGAGACCCTTTTCAATTCAGGATTTACAACCGAGACTGTAACTTACTCGATACTCCCGGTGGCCGACGGCTGTTCTCCATCTTCGCCTGCCAACTATACCGTCACCGTCTATCCTATTCCGGATGTCGTGATAAACTCCACCACTCCGTCCATCTGTTCAGGGCAAACAACCAACATCCTGCTCTCTTCTTCCGTGACCGGTACCACGTTAAACTGGACTGCCACGGCCAGCTCACTGAACATCACCGGATTCTCTCCCACAGGCAGCGGGAATATCATGGAAACCATCACCAATTCAGGATTCACAACGGAATGGGTGACCTACCAGGTCACCCCTGCGGCCAACGGATGCTCGCCTCCATCGCCTACCCCTTATATCGTGACCGTTTTTCCTATCCCCGATCTGATCATCACTTCCACCACGCCTTCGATCTGTTCGGGTGAAACAACCGATATTCAACTTACCTCTTCTGTAACAGGTACTACCTTCAACTGGACCGCTACAGGTAGTTCTGCCAACCTTTCCGGGTTCTCCCCCACCGGCAACGGCGATATCATGGAAACGATATTCAATTCGGGATTCACTACGGAATGGGTGACCTACCAGATCACCCCTTCAGCCAATGGCTGTCCCATGGCCACTCCGACCAACTATTCCGTTACCGTTTATCCGATCCCGGATGTGGTGATAAACTCCTCCACCCCATCCATCTGTTCCGGACAAACAACAAACATCCTGCTCTCCTCTTCCGTGACCGGCACCACTCTAAACTGGACCGCCACGGCCAGCTCTCCCAATATCTCCGGGTATTCTCTCTCGGGAAGCGGAAATATCCTCGAAACCATCGTTAATTCCGGTTTTACAACCGAAACCGTGACCTATGTCATTGTACCCCTGGCAAACGGATGCACCCCAGCGGCACCCACTCCTTATACTGTCACCGTATTCCCGGTAGCCAATGTGAACTTCACACCCTCGTCGCAGGTAATTTGCAGCGGAAAAACAACCGGGATCACCATTGCCTCAAATGTAACAGGGGCATCCTTCAACTGGACAGCAACCGGAAGTTCTCCCGCTGTCTCAGGGTATTCCAATGGGTCCGGATCAGTAATCCAGCAAACCCTTGTTAATTCCGGATATATGATGCCCACCGTGACTTACCAGGTCACCCCCACGGCCAATGGATGTGTGGGAACCCCAAATTCGGTCGTCGTCACGGTCAATCCCCATCCCGTGGTCTCCTTCGCCGTTTGTTTCGATACCCTCACCACTCCCCAGGCACAACCTTTTATATTGAAAGGGGCTGTCCCCTCCGGAGGCGCCTTCACGGGAACGGGAATAGCCGGATCTACTTTCTTCCCGGCCATTGCCGGAGTCGGAACCCACCACATCCGGTATACCTACACCAACAACTTCGGTTGTGTCGACAGTGCATCCCGTACGATCCATATCGTAAATCCCGTGTCCTATACCTGTGGAGATACCCTTACCGATCCCCGTGACAACAAGAAATATCCCACCGTTCTCATCGGAACCCAGTGCTGGATGGCCAACAACCTGAATCGCGGAAGCCCCATCTCCTCCTCCCAGATACAACGG
>Ga0163200_1000028_pt1 | contig 71794 bp, 56 predicted proteins | sample PL_2010_200m_FD_113535 | JGI IMG/M metagenome (GOLD analysis project Ga0163200, IMG submission 113535) | Freshwater microbial communities from Powell Lake, British Columbia, Canada to study Microbial Dark Matter (Phase II) - PL_2010_200m | ecosystem: Environmental > Aquatic > Freshwater > Lake ... | reverse complement strand
GATGATCTCCTCTCTGGAGATATCCTCATCGTGTCCCTCTGTGGCTTTAGTGGTAGGGGTGACGATCGGCTCAGGGAATCGTTCGTGCTCTTTCATGCCATCGGGAATGGATATGCCGCAAATTGCACGGGAACCGTTTTTATATGATCGCCAGGAACTCCCGGTGAGATATCCGCGAATGATCATTTCCACCGGAAAGGGTGTGCAATATTTTCCAATGGTAACGCTGGGGTCCGGACTGTCGATCTTCCAGTTAGGACAGATATCGGTTGTGGCATCCAGGAATTTCACTGCAATCTGGTTTAAAACCTGTCCTTTATAGGGGATCCCGCGGGGCAGAACCACATCAAACGCGCTGATGCGGTCGGAGGTGACCATCACCAGGTACTTGTTATCGATGTTATATACGTCACGTACTTTCCCTTTGTAGAGACTCTTCTGTCCGGGGAAATGGAATTCAGTTTTGAGGATTACATTCTGCATGATGAGGAAAAGATTTGGTTGTCGCAAAGATAGAACTTTTTCGTGGTGCCATGGCACCACTGCACCATGGCACTATTTGGAATACGCCCTGATGATCCGGCTCACCAGTTTATGCCGGAGGATATCGGTTTCGTCGAGGTAGACAAACGAGATACCGGGGATATTGTTCAGGATGGACTGGGCGTGGATGAGTCCCGATTGCTGCTTCTCGGGAAGATCCACCTGTGTGATGTCGCCGGTGACGATGAACTTGGCCGATGCTCCCATCCGGGTCAGGAACATCTTCAGCTGTCCGGGTGTGGTATTCTGTGCTTCATCCAGGATAGCAAACGCATTGTTCAGTGTTCGTCCGCGCATGAAGGCAAGCGGAGCTACTTCGATGGTGCCGTCTTCCAGGAAAGCCAGCAATTTCTGGGTGGGAAGCATGTCGCGCAGCGCATCGTAGAGCGGTTGCAGGTAAGGGTCGAGCTTCTCTTTGAGGTCGCCCGGTAAAAATCCAAGGTTCTCCCCGGCTTCCACAGCAGGCCGGGTCAGAATAATCCGCTGGACTTCCTTGTTTTTCAAGGCTCTGATGGCCAGAGCTACAGCCGTGTAGGTTTTTCCGGTCCCGGCGGGCCCGATCGCGACCATCAGGTCATCGTGGTCAATCGCCTCCACCATCTTTCGCTGATTGGGAGTACGGGCCCGGATGAGCAATCCGTTGCGACCATGGACCAGGACCCCGCTCTGGTGCCCTTCAGGCTTCAACGGGAGATCCCCGTTATCGGAAGCAAGGATATAGGTAATGTCACCTTTGGTCAGCCGGCCGAAATTTTCATAGTGCAGCATGAGGGTGGCGAACTTCTCTTCAAATTCAAGCAATAACGACTCTTCCCCGATCGCCTTGATCTCGTTATCACGGGCAATGATCTTCAGTTTCGGATAGAAACTACGCACTTCTTCCAGGTTCTGATCGTTTACACCAAAGATCTCCAGAGGGTCGGCCGACTCGATCCGGATAATTTTTTCGCTCATGTAAAAAATATATACCTTTGATTCGCAAAAGTACAAATAAATCAATGGCTGTCATCACGCTGACCAGCGACTGGGGATGGAAAGATCACTACCACGGAGCCGTAAAAGGGGCTATCCTTCGCCAGCTGTCCGATGCTGTGATCGTGGACGGTTCACACGACATTCCCTCTTTTGATCTCAACCAGGCGGCGTTCATCATCCGGAACTTTTATCCCAACTTTCCCGAAGGCACCGTACATATCATCGGGATCAACACCGAAGCTTCCATCGAAAGTCCGCACACCCTGGTGCTGCACAAAGGGCACTACTTTGTGGCAGCCGACAATGGCATCTTCTCCCTGATCTTCGATGAATCCCCGGAGAAAATCATCGAACTGGATATCCTGCAGGACTCCGACTACTTCACCTTCTCTACCCGGGATGTCTTTGTGAAGGCCGCCTGCCACATCGCGGCCGGGAAGCCCATGGAGGAGCTCGGACACAGGAAGGATAAGGTACTGACCCGAATGGCTTTTCAGCCGGTGATCAGCGGCAATCAGATCAAAGGGAAGGTGATCTACGTGGATCACTCCGGCAACGCCTTTGCCAACATCACCGAAAACCTCTTCAAATCCACCGTGAAGAACCGGAAATTTACCATCACTTTCCGCTCCCCATCCTACCGCATCACCCGCCTCAGCAAATCCTACCAGGATGTCCACGAAGGGGAAATGCTGGCTTTCTTCAGCACCAGCGGCTACCTCGAGATCGCGATCAACCGCGGCGACGCCAGCAGCCTGCTGGGACTGCGGCCGGATACATCGGTATTGATAGAGCTAGAGTAATCCTCAGTCCTCAGTCCTCAATCCGCAGTTGGCAATTATCCGGCATCCGGCATCATTGTCACTGCGAGGAGCAGAGCGACGAAGCAGCGGCATCCGGCATCATTGTCACTGCGAGGAGCAGAGCGACGAAGCAGCGGCATCCGGCATCATTGTCACTGCGAGGAGCGGAGCGACGAAGCAGCGGCATCTGGTATCACAACGAAAAGTGTAACTTTGCACTTCCAAGGGAAAAACTCCATGTACACGCTTTTCAAGAAGGAATTGAACGGATTTCTGAATTCCCTGATCGGGTATATTGTGATCGTCGTGTTTCTTCTGACCATTGGGCTCTTTCTCTGGGTATTTCCGTTGCAGTTCAACATCTTTGACTTCGGATATGCCAATGTGGACGGGCTTTTTCTGCTGGGACCCTTCGTGTTCCTCTTCCTGATCCCGGCCATTACCATGCGGTCGTTTGCCGAGGAGCGGAAAAGCGGAACACTGGAACTGCTGATGACACAACCGCTGACCGACCTCCAGGTGATCCTTGCCAAGTTCTGTGCCGGTGTGGTTCTGGTGGGTTTCTCCCTGCTCCCAACCCTGATCTATGTCTATACCGTCTACCGGTTTGGACTGCCTCCCGGAAACCTCGACCTGGGGAGTATCTGGGGATCCTATATCGGGTTGATCCTGCTTGGCAGCGTCTTCGTGGCTATCGGGATCTTCTCTTCATCTTTCACCGATAACCAGATTGTCTCCTTTATCCTTGCCGTATTCCTTTCCTTCTTCATGTATATCGGATTTGAATTACTATACACGTTCGTGATCTCTGGTAAAACCGGATTGCTGATCCAGTCGCTGGGATTAAATGCACACTACTCGTCGATGAGCCGGGGTGTGATCGATACACGCGACCTGATCTATTTTCTCAGTGTGCTGGTACTGTTCATCTTATTGACAAAACTGAAACTGGAGAGCAGGAAGTGGTGAGATGGTGAAACTTGTTGCGAGGAGCGAAGCGACGTGGCAATAGCGAGGTAGCGAAAAGCGAAAAGCGAAATGCGAAAAGCAAATAACAAAAAGCAGAATATTAAACGGAACAATGTTCTTCAGGTCACTCTGGGGGTTGTGATCATTGTGCTGGTGAACATCATTGCTTCGTTTGTTTTTACACGCGTGGACCTGACCGCTGAAAAGCGCTATTCACTCTCGCCTGCGGTGAAGTCCGTACTGAAAGGACTGAAGGATGATGTATTCTTCAGGGTTTATCTTGACGGAGAACTTCCCTCAGGGTTCCGGCGCCTTTCCAACGAAACACGGGAGATGCTGAATGAATTCAGGGCTTATAGCGATCACATCCAGTATCAATTTGTAGATCCCTCGGCTAGCCCCAATGTCAAAGAGCGGAACGACACCTACCGCCTCCTGGTGGAACAGGGGTTGCAACCGACCGATCTGCGGGTAACCAACAAGGGAGAGTCCTCCCAGTTGATCATCTTCCCGGGAGCCATCGTGGTTTACCAGGGGCGTGAAATGCCGGTCCAGTTGCTGATGACTCAGCTGGGACAAGACCCCCAGAAGGTACTCAACAGCTCCATTCAGGCGCTGGAATACAACCTGGGGAATGCTATGGACAAGCTGATCAACACCTCCAAACCCCGGGTAGCAATCCTGGAAGGACAGGGGGAACTTTCGGGAGGGGAACTGGCAGCCCTGGAAGAGGCACTGTCGGAATACTACAATGTGGAACGTATTTCCATCAACGGAAAGATCAATAGTCTGACCATCCGGTTGCAGACCGACTCATCCGGATCACCGCTTGTTAACAAATACAAGGCTCTGATTATTGCGGGTCCCGAACGGTCCTTTTCCGAGAAGGACAAATTTCTGATCGACCAGTTCATCATGCGGGGGGGGCGGGTGCTGTGGATGATCGATCCCGTGTTTGCCAGGATGGACAGCCTTCAGCAATACGCTACTACGTTGGGCATTGCAAATGACATCAATCTGGATGAGATGCTTTTTAATTATGGTGTGAGGCTGAATAAGAACCTGGTAATGGACATGAGTGCTCTGCCGATCCCGATTAAAACCGGTCAGATCGGAGACCAACCCCAGTTCGACTTTTTTCCCTGGTATTATTTTCCGCTGATCACACCCGCTACCAACCACCCCATCGTCAACGGGCTGAATGCCGTCAAGACCGAGTTCATCAGCAGCATCGACACGGTGGAGGCGCCCGGGGTGAAAAAAACGATACTGTTGACCTCTTCACCCTACTCCCGGATCGTTTATGCCCCGGTCCTGATCGACCTGGAGATCCTCCGGGATGAACCCGACCCGCGGATGTACAATGCCGGCCCGCAACCTGTGGCGGTGCTGCTGGAAGGCGAGTTCGCGTCGGCTTACCTCTTCCGGCTTCCTCCCGAAATTGAGCAAAATGAAAAGCTTTACGTCAGGAAAAAGAGTGAACCCACGCGCATGGTGGTGATCGCTGACGGAGATATCGCCAAAAACCAGTTCCATGTCACACAGAAGTATCCCCTCCCGCTGGGATTTGACCAGTACACCGGCCAGACGTTCGGGAACATGGATCTGCTGATGAATACGATGAATTACCTGTGCGACGACTCGGGGCTGATCTCCATCCGTTCACGGGAGTTGACATTGAGATTGCTGGATCGGACCCGGGTGGCCTCCGGCAGGGTTTTCTGGCAACTGTTCAACGTGGTGCTGCCGGTGGTGCTGCTGGTCCTGTTTGGATTGATCAAGCTCTATCTTCGCAGGAGAAACTATGCGAAAATAAATAGGTAAATGATTTCACTTCTCACTATATTCACCTTGACCCTTGACCCTCGACCCTTGACCCTTTAATCATATCGCGCATGAAGAAAAACCGGCTTATCCTTCTCGTTGTACTGATTCTGGCCGTTGTGGCCATTCTCCTGTTCATCACCCGTAAAGACATCACATTCCGGAGTTCCCTGAGCGATTTTGCCGTGGCAGATACCGCTGCAGTCACCAAGATTTTCATGGCCGATAAGAACAACAATACGGTTACACTCACCAGGCAACCCAACGGGCAATGGATGGTCAACGATACCTGGCCCGCATCGAAATTCAACATGGATATGTTGCTGCAAACCATGTTGAACCTGGCTGTCAAGGAGCCTGTTTCGCAGGCGGCGCATAATAACATCGTCCGGGAACTGGCGGTCAATTCGGTGAAGGTGGAAATCTATCAGCGGGTATACCGGATCGACCTGTTCAGCATCATCCGGTGGTTTCCGCATGAGAAACTGACCAAGGTCTATTACGTGGGAGGGGCTACGCAAAGCAACCGGGGGAGTTATATGCTGATGGAGAATTCTCCCACCCCCTTTGTGATCTATCTCCCCGGCTTCAGGGGATTTGTATCCCCGCGATATACCCCGATGGTCAATGCCTGGCGCGATTATACCATCTTCAGGAAAGAGTTTCCTGAGATAGCCCGGGTGCAGGTGGAGATCCCGATCAGAGAGAATGAGTCGTTTGTGATTACCGACAACCGGAACCGGTCGGTCTCACTTTATACCTTTCCGGAGATGGAACCGATCGGTGGCTTTGACACCCTGGCCGCACTGAACTTTCTGACGGGATTCCGCAACCTCAATTTTGAAGGGATCCTTAATGAGATGAATCCGGCAGAGAAGGACTCGATCCTGGCTTCCACCCCTTTCATCATCATCACCCTTACCGATACGGCCGGGGTTAGCAGAACCCTCCGGGCATTCTTTAAAAAGGGGTACGGGGAGGAGGATATCAACGGGAATCCGATCCGGTACGACCGCGACCGGTTTTATGCATCGATAAACGAGGGCAAGGATTTTGTGCTGGTGCAGTACTTTTCGTTTGACCGGGTGCTGCGGCCACGCTCCTTTTTCTTCCGGGATCAGCCGGTGAAGTAACCAGGTTTCCAGTTGAAGCAGGCCGAATGAAAATACTCTTATTGTCAGATGGTAACTCGGCTCATACAAAGCGGTGGGCAATTTCCCTGAAACAAAGAGGGAATGACCTGGCCCTTTTCAGTATTGCACGTCCCGCAGATACATGGACGGAGGAGCTGCAAATTCCGCTTTTTTCCCCCCTCACTTATAAACCGGGTATCTTTTCCTCCTCCCTGCTGCTGAAATCTTCCTTTCTCCGTCTTGTCCCTTCTCTGAAAAAGGCCATCCGCCGGTTTCAGCCCGATGTCATCCATGCACACTACGCCTCCAGTTATGGCCTGCTTGGCGCCCTGACCGGATTTCATCCCCTGGTCATTTCGGTCTGGGGAAGTGATATACTCATCTTTCCGAAAAAAAACATACCGGCCGCCGGAATCATGCGATTCAATTTCAGGAAGGCTGATGCAATCTGTTCTACCAGCCGGATCATGGTCCCTGCAATCCGGAAGTATACCCGGAAAGAGGTGGAATTGGTACCCTTTGGAGTGGATACCGGGCTCTTCCGCCCGTTCCGGGTAGAACGCCCGTTTGAACCAGAAACCTTTGTTATGGGGACGGTCAAAGCGCTGGAACCGGAGTATGGGATCGATCAGCTGATCAGGGTTTTTAACCTGGTGAAACAACGGAATCCGGATCGCAGGATAAAGCTCTTACTGGTCGGCGGAGGCCGGCTTGAACGGGACTTGAGAGAGCTGGTGACAACCCTGGGGATCACGCAGGATGTATGGTTTACCGGGAAAATTCCCCATGGGGAGATTCCCCGGTACATGAACATGCTTGATCTGTTTGTTGCTCTGTCGCATACCGAAAGTTTCGGGGTGTCGGTGCTGGAAGCTGCCTCCTGTGAAAAGCCGGCTGTTGTATCGGACGTGGGAGGACTGCCCGAGGTGGTGGAGAACCGGAAAACCGGTCTGGTTGTCCGAGAGAACGACATAGAACAGGCTGCCGGAGCGGTGGAAGAGTTGATGAACAACCCGGAAATGGCTGAAACCCTGGGCCGGAACGGCAGAATACAAGTGGAGGCTAACTACAACTGGGACCTGAATGTGATCCGGATGACCGAAATCTATCAACGCCTCACAGAAATCAGGGGAAATAAATACGATAGCCTATGAGGATCCTGTTTCTGACTCAATATTACCCCCCTGAAGTCGGAGCCCCCCAGAACCGGCTGTCGGAACTTGCTTACCGGTTCCGGAAAGCCGGTCACCCGGTGGAGGTCCTCACGGCCATGCCCAACTACCCTTTTATGAGAATTTACGATGGCTACCGGGGCAAATGGTACAAACGCGAAGAGGTGGAGGGGATCATCATCCACCGGGCGGCCATTTTCGTACACCGTTCAAATTCAGTGACGGGAAGGTTACTGGTCTATTTTTCATTTGTATTTTCATCCCTGTGGACCGGGTTGATTCATCTGAAACGGTTCGACCTGATCATCTGTGAATCTCCTCCGCTGTTCCTGGGAATATCGGCATGGATTCTGAAGAAGAGCAAACGGGCCCGGATGCTCTTCAACGTATCGGATCTCTGGCCCGAAAGCGCTGAAAAACTGGGACTTGTCACCAACAGGTGCTTCCTGAGAATGGCCGGATCCCTGGAAAGGTTCCTGTACAATCATGCAGATCTCATCAGCGGACAAACGCAGGGGATTGTCCATAGCATCTCTTCGAGGATTCCCGGGAAACCCTGTTTCTGGCTGAAGAACGGAGTCGACCTCTCGTTCTATTTTCCCGGCAGCGGAAAAGCCGGATGGAGGGGAGAACATGGATTTTCGGATGAGGACTTCATTGTCTTTTATGGAGGCATCCTGGGCTATGCCCAGGGGTTAGAGGTCATCCTGAAGGCTGCCAGGATGCAGTTTGCAGACACCACGCTGAAATTCGTTTTGGCCGGTGAAGGTCCACTGAAGCAGGAGTTGATGGACCTGGCCGAAGAGTGGGAATTGCCGAATATCACATTCCTGCCGGCTTATCCAAAAGAGCGTATGCCCGATGTGATCCGGGCGATCGATGTGGCCGTTGTCCCGCTGAAAAAACTGGACCTCTTTCAAGGGGCGATCCCGTCCAAGATCTTTGAACACCTGGCTATGGGGAAACCGGTTCTTCTCGGGGTGGAAGGAGAGGCAAAGGAGCTCTTTGTGGAACAGGGAAGGTGTGCCCTGGCGTTCACTCCGGAAGATGCGGATGATCTTGTACGGGTTATTCAGCAGGTGAGGAATGATCCGGGATTGTATGATCGACTTTCTAAAAATGCGTATATTTACGTCTCTGAATATTTTGATCGGGAAAAAATATTTACTGATTTTCAACATTTTATAGATAAACATCTCCGTTTCTCTGAATTCCGCAACCACCATATCATGGCGTAAGATCTGGGAGTGGATCGGTTTGTTTCACCGGTACCTGTACATCCTTTTTCTGTTCTGTCTATGCTTGTTTATCCCCATCGACAACGTCATAGCCAAATTCTTCATTGGATTCATGGTGATCAACTGGGCTGTGGAGTTGCGCTTCATTGCCAAGATCAAACGGATCTTCCTGAATCGCCGGCGGATCCACATCCTCCTGTTTGCCCTGTTTTACATTCTCTACCTGATCGGCCTTCTCTATTCCGATAATATGGATTATGGCCGGTTCGATATTGAAGTCAAACTTTCACTGGTGATCTTTCCGATCCTCTTTGCTACCTTCGAACCCGAGATCTTCCGGATCATCCGGATCCGCTATCTTTTCGCTGCCTTCGTGGCCGGGTGCCTGTTCGCTTCGGTCTACTGTACGGTACATGCCTTGGCAGGTTATCTGCAGACCGGCGATCCCGGGATATGGTCCTATTCCCGCTTCTCCGTATTGCATCACACCAGCTATTTTTCCATGTTCCTGAATTTTGCCGTGGTATTGGTCCTGGCGTGGTTCCGGGAACATCTTCGAGTGGTAACCCGCTGGCAACTGGTCGGGATCACCCTGCTACTCCTCTATTTTTCCCTGATGGTGGTGCTGATCACCTCCAAGATAGGGCTGATCTCGTTGCTTGTGATCTACCTCCTCTTTACTCTCCTGCTCTTAACCCAGAAGGGCGAGAGGAAGATGGCCCCGTACCCGGTCATTCTGGCAGTGATGATGGTGACCATGATGCTGATGAGTCCCGGTACCATGCACCGGATGGATACGTCAACCGGTGTGGTGAAACAGGCAGACACCGTCAGTGCCAATGCGTCGGAATCGACAGCCGAACGGATCCTGGTCTGGCGCTCCTCCCTGCATATCATCCGGGAGCACCCCCTGTATGGAGTGGGGACCGGCAATGTCAAGGATGCCCTGCTGAAGGAGTATGAGCAACATGGCATCAAATATGCGTTATCCAGGAGGCTGGATGCGCACAACCAGTACCTGCAGACCACCCTGTCCCTTGGTCTGATCGGGTTGCTGGCTCTGCTCACCATGCTGCTGTGGCCGGGCATCCTGGCTTTTATCCGGAAGGATTACATCTACCTCTTCTTTATCCTGCTCGTCAGCATGAATATCTTCGTGGAATCGATGTTCGAGAATCAGGCGGGTGTTGTCTTTTATGCGTTTTTCAATACCTTGCTGTTCTGGTATCTTCCTGCCGGGCAGAAGTATGCAGGGAAGGCAACTATGCGAAGGTTCTCAGGGGAATTGTAGCCAGCTCTTTTTCCGGAAAACAATAGATGTTGTCATGCCGCGGAAGCTGATCCGGACCGGTGATCTCTACCAGCTTTGAAATACGCTCTTTCCCTTTTTTTTGCCTGAATATCCGGTAGTTGTTGGTCCCTTTGATGAAGTGATAAAGGTCCCAGACGGTGGCGTTGAAGTTCTCCCGCAACTCACTGCACTCCAGGATCAGGATAGGAGCCCGGGAACCGGTAAGAATGGTGCCGCACCCCTTCAGGGCCTCCAGTTCATACCCTTCGATATCAATCTTGATGGCCCGGATCTTGCGGTGTGGCAGATCCCCGTATGCATCCAGCCGGATGATCTCCACCGGATGCGAGGCTCCTCCTGCTTCGGGGCGGATCAGGGAAGCGGCGCCCCGCTCCACGTGGGTGTTGAGGTAGAGATTCCCCTGCGAACGTTCCGAACCAACGGCAAAGGAGGAACTTTCCACATTTTGTACCCGGTTCAGGGAAAGGTTCTCGTCCAGGATCTTTTTGGTATCCGGGTTGGCTTCGAAGGCGATCACCTCTCCCGATTCACCCACCAGCAGGGAGCCATAAATGGTCATGATGCCGATGTTGGCTCCGATATCAATGAAAAGATCCCCTTCGCGAAGGATCTCCCTGAGCAGTTGGAGCGTCCCTTTCTCGTAGGTACCTGTATAGTAAAGACTGCGCTCAATCCCTTTGTGTGTGGCCGGGCTGATACGAAGCCGGAACCCATGGTACATCCGGGCAATCACCTCTTCCCGGGGCCGGGGCAACAGGAAGGACCCGATGAGTTCAGTCAGAATGCCGCTTCCCCGTACCCGGGCAAAAATTGACCGTTGAATCAACGTGTAAGTTCGGGTGTAGTCTACCTCTTTCATGCATGCAAATCTAGTAAAAACCGGAATGACATAAAAAGAGAGGGCTGTCTCCGGGTACCCGGAGACAGCCCATCCTATGTAGTGAAAATGAGTATAGTGGTAGTTTAAACGAGTCCTTGTGCTAACATGGCATCGGCAACCTTCACAAAACCACCGATGTTGGCACCCTTCACGTAGTTGATAAATCCGTCGGATTCGGTACCATACTTCACGCAAACCTTGTGAATGTTGATCATGATGTTGTGCAGGCGGCTGTCAACCTCTTCACGGGTCCAGGACAGACGCAGGGAATTCTGCGACATTTCAAGACCTGAGGTAGCCACACCACCGGCATTGGCAGCCTTTCCAGGGCCATAGAGGATTTTCTTGTCGAGATAAACCTCGATGGCATCCGGGGTGGAGGGCATGTTGGCTCCTTCGGAGACCAGGGAGCAACCGTTGCTGACGAGCAATTTTGCCTCTTCGCCATTGACCTCGTTCTGGGTAGCGCTTGGCAGTGCGATGTCACATTTTACTTCCCACGGACGTTTTCCGGCGAAGAACTGTGCTTCGGGATATTTGTCGCAATACTCCTTGATGCGTCCGCGCTTGACATTCTTCAGATTCATGACAAATGCGAGCTTCTCGGCATCGATCCCCTTCGGATCGTGGATGTAGCCTTCGGAATCGGAGAGGGTAACGACTTTCCCGCCGAGCTCCGTAGTCTTCTCGGTGGCGTACTGTGCCACGTTGCCCGATCCGGAAACCGTGCAGATCTTGCCTTTGAAATCCATCCCGCGGGTTTTCAGCATCTCCTCAGCGAAATAGACCTGGCCGTAACCGGTCGCTTCGGGACGGATCAGACTTCCACCCCAGTCAATACCTTTTCCTGTAAGCACTCCGGTGAATTCATTTTTCAACCGTTTGTACTGACCAAACATAAATCCGATCTCACGGCCACCCACACCGATATCGCCCGCAGGGACGTCGGTATCCGGGCCAATATGACGCCAGAGTTCGCTCATGAAGCTCTGACAGAATTTCATCACTTCATTATCAGATTTTCCTTTGGGATCAAAATCACTGCCCCCTTTTCCACCACCCATCGGGAGGGTGGTCAGACTGTTCTTGAGAACCTGCTCGAAGGCCAGGAATTTCAGGATGCCCAGGTTCACGGTCGGATGGAAACGCAAGCCACCTTTATAGGGGCCAATAGCGCTGTTCATCTCAATGCGGAAACCGCGGTTGATCTGAACCCCACCCTTGTCGTCCAACCAGGGGACCCGGAAAAGGATCACCCGCTCGGGTTCAGCGATGCGCTCCAGGATCTTGTTGGCCTTGTAAACCGGATGTTCCTCAATGTAGGGAATCAGGGATTCGGCCACCTCCAGTACTGCCTGGTGAAATTCAGGTTCGGCCGGGTTCTTGGCAATGATTTTCGCCATGAACTCATCTAATTGATGTTGATAAGGGTTGGTTGCCATACATGCAAGTTTTGGTTAACGTTAAATGTGAAATTTTTCACAATTTTATGGAAAAGATTTCTATCCGCCAAGGATTCTCGGATGTTTTTTGTGCATCATGCGCTTATTTTCAAATACTTACGAGTTATGCTTAAACAAATTACGTGTTTTACGGAAAACCGTTTCCGTATAATGCGTAGTTCTTGTACGCCAGGTATCTAATTTTTTCTGTTCCGAAAGTTTGTGGTAATTTTGACACGATCATCCCCGATTTTTCATGCCAGGAAAGGAAGAGAGAAAAAATGCAATGAAAAAGCTTTTGCACGGCGACCGTGAACGGCTAAAGGAACTGGCAGCGATCAACCAGACGACCAATATCCTGCGGGCAGGAGGACCTCCGGAAGAGGTCCTGCACCAGATCTGTATGATTCTCCCCCGGGCCTGGCAATATCCCGAATTCGCCGTATGCCGGATTAAATACGGAGAATTGGAGCTGCAGAGCCCAAATTTCCGGGAGACCCAGTGGAAGCAGATGCAGTTTTTTGAAACCAGTGATAACCTGGCGGGCTCTATCGAGATCTGCTATAGTAAAGCCTTCCCCCGGGCATTTGAAGGCCCTTTTCTGGAACAGGAACGGGACCTGATCATCAACCTGGCCAAGCTGGTCACCGGGTACCTGAACTCGAACAAGGGAAAGACGATCCTGAAGAAGGGCAAAACCCGTCCGGGCTACGCGGACGATGCGACGGTACGAATGAACGACGAGAACTCCAGCCGCCATCTGTTGCAGTCCTTTTTAAACCGTACCAATACAAACCGGGATCTTTACCACGACCTGATGCCTTTTAAGGTCAGGGAGATCCTGCTGGTAGCGAGCCTGTATGATGCTTATAGCATTGAGAAAGAGGGACGGTTCTCTGAGCATGTGCTGGGTCAGTTTTACCAGTTGAGTCTTAGTACGATGCCCCGTATTACGGGGGTATCCTCCAAAGAAGAGGTATTGGAGCAGTTACGGTCCAAACATTACGATCTGGTGATTCTCATGATGGGGGTGGACAAGCAGATTCCCGTTGAGATCAGCAAGCTGATAAAAAGCGAGTATCCGTACATTCCGGTCTTTCTCCTGCTGAACAGCAACACCGACCTGGCCATTTTTGAAGCAGAGCCGAACCGGCTCAGTTCGATCGACCGGGTCTTTGTCTGGAACGGCGATACCCGGATCTTCTTTGCCATGATCAACTACCTCGAGGATAAGATCAACGTGGAGAACGATACCAGGATCGGGATGGTAAGGGTGATCCTGGTGGTGGAAGACTCCCCTCAGTACTATTCGCTTTACCTGCCCATGTTATATAATATTGTGCTGGAGCAAACCAAACATATCATTGAAGATGTGACAACAGATGAGCTCTACCGCATCCTTCGCCTGAAGGCACGACCGAAAATCCTCCTGGCATCCACGTACGAGGAGGCCATGTACATCTTCCATAAATACAAAGAATATATCCTCTGCCTGATCTCCGACGTCAAGTTTAAAAAAGACGGGGAACTGAACGATGCAGCCGGGTTCATCCTTGTTGATCAGACACGCAAAGAGATCTATGACCTCCCGATCGTTCTGCAGTCGTCCGACGATGTAAATGCGAAGAAGGCCAACGAGTTGAATACCTCCTTCATCAACAAAAACTCGGAAACCCTGCTGGTTGATTTCCGGAGTTTCATCACGCATTACCTCGGTTTCGGCAATTTTATTTACCGCGACAATGAAGGCCGCCAGATTGGCCTGGCCCGCTCCCTCAAGGAATTTGAAGACCACCTGAAAACCATCCCGGAGGAATCGCTGCTTTACCACGCCCGGAAAGATCACTTTTCCCTCTGGCTTACAGCACGCGGGGAGATCCAGGCCGCCAGGATCATCAATCCCGCCAAGGTCACCGATTTCAAGGATTCCGCAAGCCTGCGCGAGTACCTCATCTCGGTAATCGCTCATTTCAGAAATGAGCAGAGCAGAGGGAAAGTAATTCCATTCGAAGAGTCAGCAATCACCGATGCTACCAATATAGTCAGTCTGACCGAAGGAGCGCTGGGAGGCAAAGGACGCGGACTGGCTTTTGTCAACACCCTGATCTACAACTACGATTTTTCACGCCATATCCCGAATATCAACATACTGACCCCTATCACCTCGATCATCGGAACGAACGAGTTTGAATATTTTCTCGACCGGAACCACCTCCGGGAGCGGGTTGTCCAGGAGAATGACTACCAGCAGATCCGCCGGTGGTTCGTCGAAGGAAAACTCTCGGAGACCCTGATCCGGAAGCTGAAGGTGCTGATCAAACACGTCACCAAGCCGTTAGCCATCCGCTCATCGGGCCTCTTTGAAGACTCCCTGAACCAGCCTTTTGCCGGGATCTTTGAAACCTATCTGATCCCCAACGACCACCCCGACCCCAGGGTTCGCCTGGAACAGTTGAAAGATGCGGTCAAGCTGGTCTATGCTTCCGTTTACTCACCGGTTGCGAAAGGATACATCGAGGCGATCAACTACCGCATTGAACAGGAGAAGATGGCCGTGGTGATCCAGGAGGTGGTAGGCAGGCAGTATGAAGATGTGTTTTATCCGCATATCAGCGGGGTAGCTCAGTCATACAACTACTATCCCTTTGCCCACATGAAGCCCGAAGAGGGCTTTGCCGTCATGGCGCTGGGACTGGGACGCTACGTGGTAGAAGGCGAACGGGCATTCCGGTTTTCCCCGCACTATCCCAACCTGGAGATTAACTCTGCCGAAGACCAGTTAAAAGGAAGCCAGGTTCGCTTTTATGGGGTCGACCTGGCCAAAAAAGACCTGAACCTGCTGGAGGGAGAGGAAGCCGGATTGCGGATCATGGACATCGACAATGCCGAGCGTCACGGAACGATCAACCATATGGTTTCAGTCTTCAGTCCGGAGAACAACCGGATTGTTCCGGGATTGAGGCATGCAGGGCCCCGGGTAATCAATTTTGCGGATATCCTCAAGTACAACTACATCCCCCTGGCTAAAACCATCGGATTGGTGCTGGACGTGGTCAAAGAGGCCATGGGCTCCCCGGTCGAAATTGAATTTGCGGTGGACCTGACCAGGGACAAGGAGAATAAGGCCTCATTCTATGTCCTGCAGATCAAACCGCTGATCGGGAGTGCTACCGATTTCGTGATCAATATGAGCAAAATCCGGAAAGAGGAGATTCTCCTCTATTCAGAAAAAGAAATGGGGAACGGAATCGTCAGCGATATCCATGATGTGGTGTTTGTGGATCCGGATACCTTTGATAAATCCAAGACCCTGGAGATGGCAGAAGATATGGGCAGGATCAATACGGCGATGATCAGGTTGGAACGGAAGTACATTCTGATCGGTCCGGGCCGCTGGGGCACCAGTGACCGGTGGATCGGCGTTCCGGTTTCCTGGCCTCAGATTTCCAACGCCCGGGTGATTGCCGAAACCAGCCTGGAGGGCTTCCCCCTGGATGCCTCCTCGGGGTCGCACTTCTTTCACAACGTCACCTCCATGAATGCAGGGTACTTCTGTGTCCAGCCCGAGCTCTCCAAAAGCTTCATCCGCTATGATGTACTGAAAAGCCAGCCTCATATTGAAAAAACAAACTATTTTACCATCGTACATTTTGATAATCCCCTGGTCATCAGGATGGATGGGAAAAAGCGGATTGCAGTAATTACCTGGGATCAGGCATCCCCATAATGAGAAAAATCTATACCTTTGGCTCACTAAAAGCTACGATTCAATAAAAGAAACCAACTATGTACGAATCTGTTTCATTGAATGTAAATTGCCCCTACTGCAGTAAATCACTCATGTACAATGAAGAGATTGTGGATAATAAACCCAGTATCAGGTTGGGAATCCAGGCAGAGGGTCAAACGGGATTTATATATCTGAGTTCCGTATGGGGCAGTTACCACTATCATTGTAAGATTGAGCTACCGGAAAACAAGATAGCTCAATTTTTTTGTCCGAACTGCAAGCAGCAGATCATATCCGAAAACAATTGTTCCATTTGCGATGCCCCGATGGTTCCTTTTATCCTGGATATGGGGGGGAGAGTCAGGGTTTGTTCGAGAAGCGGCTGCAGAAACCACTCCCTGGAATTCAAAGATGTTTCTCAGGCGTTGAATAAGTTATATCAGGAGTATGGATTTACCCGGAAATATTCAGAGGAGGAGCTTAAGATCATGAACCGGGATCCTGTTCCGAGGGAGAAGAAGGATGATAAAACGCAGGAAATTCTGGAATCGGGAGCTTTTCTGATGTCCTATTGCCCGAATTGCCGGAAGAGCCTCATCGATCATGATATTTTAAAGTTGACCATCACTTCAAACGACGAAAAAGGCATTCTCCTGCTCAGTCCATACATGAATATCTTTACCTCTGAGTCGACGGTTTTTCTTCAAGAGGACAAGCCCGTGCAGGACATCTCCTGTCCCCATTGTGATACCACGCTCATTTCGGTCGATAAAGAGTGCGGATCGTGCGGCTCACCGGTCGCAAAGATTTTAATCAGTGCCAGGACAAAAATGATAAATTTTTATATTTGCTCGAAGAAGGGGTGCAAATGGCACGGGCTGAGTGATGAGGACTTTCAGGATATCAAACTGGAGGATAGCCTCGAATGGTAAATTCAATCCCCGACAATCCTAACTGATAAACAACTCATTAGTTTATTACTAACACGATATTGATATGTTCCAGATAGCCAGAAAACAAGAACTTGCAAAAGGTACCATCATCCGGTTTGATATTGTCGCACCTAAAATCGCGAAGAAAGCACAGGCAGGTCAATTCATCATCTTAAGGGTAAATGAAACCGGAGAACGGATCCCCATGACCATTGCCGATAAAGATGAATTTTCGGGACTCATTACCATCATTTTCCAGGTAGTCGGGAAAACCACTGCGCTGATGCGTTCCCTGAAGGAAGGTGATTTTATCAGGGATGTCGCCGGGCCCCTGGGAAGACCAGCGGAGGTGAAAAAAATCGGGACCGTTCTCATGGTCGGCGGCGGGACGGGAGTTGCCATCCTCTACCATGTTGCCAAAGCCTTCAAGGAGATCGGGAATTATGTAATCAGTATCATTGGAGCCAGGGATAAGGACCTGGTCATTCTGGAGAATGAAATGGAACTAATCAGCGATGAGCTGGTGGTGACAACCGATGATGGCAGTTACGGGACCAGGGGTTTTGTGACACAGCCTCTGGAGAAATACCTGGGCGAGCGGGACGACATCAAGCTGGTCTATTCCATCGGACCGATCATCATGATGAAAAATGTATGTAAGCTCACGAAGAAATTCAATATTCCTACCATTGTAAGCCTGAACCCGATCATGATTGACGGAACCGGTATGTGTGGCGGATGCCGCGTCGGCATTGGCGGGAAAACTATGTTTGCCTGTGTCGACGGGCCTGATTTTGACGGACACATTGTGGATTTTGATGAATTGTTAAAACGCAATTCGATCTATTTGCAGGATGAAAAAGATTGTTTGTTATTTTCCATACGATAAACCCTTACTACCATGATGGAGCAAGATGTAAGATATCTTAAGTACAAGACTTTTCTGAACACCTACTGTCCACATTGCCGGCAAAGTTTCAATGTGGAAGAGAAAGAGACCAACACCATCCTCTTTAAAGCCATCTTTAAAGGAGGAGAACTTGACCTTAGACTGAGTCCCTACCTGGATGTGTTCGAAGTAGAATCATCCATCCCGATAGAAAAAGGGGAGAAACTGGATGATCTCACTTGTCCTTATTGCAAGAAAAGCCTGATCCAACCGGCGGTTCAATGTGGTGAATGCGGCTCGAGTGTCGGGGAGGTTATCATCTCCTCACATGCCAAGCTGATCCCCTTCTATCTATGCATGAAGTATGGTTGTGAATGGCATGGGCTGAGTAAAGCAGATGAACGGAAGATCAAGCTGAAGATCCCCAGGCAGGAGATGCCCGAACAGGATCAGAAACTTCGGGCGGCCAACCACCAGGAAGTTCCTTACGGGTACACGTCTGAATTGGCGTTACTGGAAGCCGGCCGTTGCCTGCAGTGCAAGAATCCGAAATGTGTCGAAGGCTGTCCCGTCAATATTGATATCCCGGAATTTATCCGGTTGATCGCGGAGGAAAAATTCGACGATTCCATCAAGAAACTCAAGGAACGGAATGTATTACCGGCCATCTGTGGCCGGGTATGCCCCCAGGAAAATCAGTGTGAGGAGAAATGCATTCTAGGGGTCAGGGATCAACCGGTTGCCATTGGTAACCTGGAACGGTTTGTCGCCGACTGGGAACGGAAAATGGACCTGGTGAAAGTACCCCTCATCAAGAAAAAACTTAATAAACGTATTGCTGTCGTCGGGTCAGGCCCTTCCGGTCTTACGGTGGCTGCCGATTTGCAGCAACTGGGCTATTCTGTGACCATCTTTGAAGCGTTTCATGAGGCAGGAGGAGTACTCATTTATGGAATTCCGGAGTTCCGGCTTCCGAAGTCCATCGTCCAGTTTGAGATCAACTACCTGAAAGAGATGGGTGTACGGATTGAGATGAATCATGTCATCGGGAAAATCCTAACCGTGGACGAACTCCTGGAACATTTCGATGCGGTGTTCATTGGAGTTGGAGCAGGCTTGCCGAAATTCATGCATATCGAAGGAGAGAGTCTGGGTAATGTATTTTCCGCCAATGAGTACCTCACCCGGATGAATTTGATGAAAGCTTATCGGTTTCCCGAATACGACACGCCCAAACCAAAAGGAGCCCGGGTGGCGATCATCGGAGGAGGGAATGTGGCTATGGATTGTGCCCGTACAGCTATCCGGACCGGCTCCAGCGATGTGACCATTGTCTACCGGCGGTCCAGGGCGGAATTGCCTGCCCGGCACGAAGAGATCCGTCACGCCGAAGAGGAAGGGGTGAAGTTCAGGTTGCTCACCTATCCGGTGAAGTTTCTCGGTACCGATGTCAATACCCTGAAGGCGATGGAGTGCATCAAAATGCAGCTCGGAGAACCGGATGAGTCCGGCAGGAGAAAACCGGTTCCCATGGAGGGCTCCAATTTCATCCTGGATGTTGATATGGCCATTGTGGCCATCGGGAATGACCCCAATCCAATAATTTTCCAGACTACACCCGACATCGAGCTGAATAAATGGGGAAACATCGTCGTGGATCCGAAAACCAACGAAACCTCAAAAGAATTTGTATATGCCGGGGGCGATATCGTGACCGGTGCAGCTACGGTGATTGAAGCAATGGGCGCAGGAAGGATTGCAGCAAATGCCATCCATAAGAAACTTTCAGGAATGAAAGCAAGGCAAATCAACTAATAGTTCAATCTGATGCGTATTACAAGAATCCCATCAATAACTAAGAAAAAGGAGACTCCGGAGGTAGATCTTTCGTTACTGGATCCTGTGATAGCCCGGTTCAAAGAGAAGAAGGGGAACCTGATCCCATTGCTTCAGGGAGCACAAAACCTGTACGGCTATATTCCCCGGGGAGCATTTAAAAAGATTTCGGAGGCAACAGGCCTCCCGCTCAGTGACATGTATGGGGTAGCCACCTTTTATGCCCAGTTCCGGCTCAATCCGGTGGGGAAATATATCGTCAAGGTGTGTCACGGCACGGCCTGTCATGTTCAGAATGCCAATGAAATCACGGAATCGCTGGAAGAGGCATTGAAGATCAAAGACGGTGAAACAACCGAAGACCGCCTCTTTACCCTGGAATCGGTTGCCTGCCTGGGTTGCTGCTCGCTGGCACCGCTCCTGATGGTCGGCGACCAGACGTACGGCAAGCTGACCGGGAATGAGGCAGTGAAGGTGATAAAGAATATACGGTTAGCTGAAAAGAACTGATGCCAGATACCAGATGCCAGATACCAGATGAAGAGTTTTATCCGGGATCCGGCATCCGGGATCTATAAAATAAGAAACCAAACATTAAAAGAAACTCTTTATGAGTACTACCGTTACCGTCGGACTGGGGAGTTGCGGGATAGCTGCAGGGGCGAATAAAACCTTTGAAAAGATCAGAGCACTGAAGGAGGCGGATAACCTGGCTATAGATCTCCGGAAAACCAGCTGCATCGGTATGTGTTACCGGGAACCGCTGGTGGAGATCGTCGACGATACCGGCACTTACCTGTACGGGGAGGTGGATGAGGATCGGGCCGTCGAGGTCATCGAGAGTCACATCAACCAGCAGAATCCCATTCGTGATTACCTGGTCTATTCTGATCTCTTTGATGCTGCTGAGAACACTTTTCTGAACTCACAGGTGAAGATTGTATTACGCAATTGCGGGTATATTGATCCTGAATCGATTGATGAATATGAGGCACGCAACGGATATAAAGCCATTCAAAAGATAGCAGACGGTCACACCACACGGGAAGAGGTGATCGAAACCATCATCCGGTCCGGTCTTCGCGGAAGGGGAGGTGGCGGATTCCCGACTGGTTTGAAATGGAAATTCGCCGGAGGGCACAAATCAGCCGAAAAATATATAATCTGTAACGCCGATGAAGGCGATCCCGGTGCATTTATGGACCGTAGTGTGCTGGAAGGGGATCCCCATGCTGTGCTGGAGGGAATGATCATAGCCGCCTATGCCATCGGCGCCACAGGAGGAGTCATTTATTGCCGTGCGGAATATCCGCTGGCCATCAAACGACTGGATATTGCTCTTACACAGGCACGCCGGAAAGGCTATCTGGGGAAAGACATCTTTGGGGTGAAGGGGTTTGATTTTGATATCTATATCAAGGAAGGGGCCGGAGCTTTTGTTTGCGGAGAGGAAACCGCACTCATTGCTTCGGTGGAGGGGGAACGGGGAATGCCCCGCAGGCGTCCGCCATTCCCTGCCGAATCGGGATTGTGGGATAAACCCACCAACATCAACAATGTAGAGACGCTGGCGAATATTCCCTGGATCATTCTGAACGGAGCGGAAGCGTTTGCCCGTTACGGTACTACAAAAAGCAAAGGAACAAAGGTATTTGCACTCGCAGGGAAGATCAACCATTCCGGTCTGGTGGAGGTTCCGATGGGGATTACCATCAAGGATGTAATCTTTGGCCTGGGTGGAGGGATTATCGGTAATAAACGGTTCAAAGCGGTTCAGCTTGGAGGACCTTCCGGAGGATGTATCCCGGAATACCTCTCCGATACCATCGTGGATTATGATTCGGTGAACGCCACAGGAGCCATCATGGGATCTGGCGGAATGGTCGTGATGGATGAGAGCACCTGCATGGTGGATGTCGCTAAATTTTTTCTGGACTTTACCTGCAAGGAGTCCTGCGGGAAATGTACGTTCTGTCGTCTGGGAACCCTCCGCATGCTGGAAATCCTGGAGCGGATCACCAGCGGGAAGGGGCAGGATGGCGATATCGAGAGGCTGGAGGAGCTGGCCTATGAGATCAAGGATAATTCGTTGTGCGGTCTTGGTCAAACGGCTCCCAATCCGGTGCTGACCACCATAAAATATTTCCGGAATGAATATGTAGCCCATATCATCCATAAGAAATGCCCGGCGAAAGTGTGTCGTCCGCTCCTCACCTATACGGTGAATCCGGAAACATGCACAGGCTGCCTGGTTTGCCTGAAAAACTGTCCGGCCAATGCCATCACCGGTGAACGGAAACAGGTCCATTTCATTCACCAGGACCTGTGTACCCAGTGCGGAGTCTGTTATGCGAAATGTAAGTTTGAAGCGATCCAGGTATCCTGATTACCCGGATCAATGCGTGAGCGTTAACGAAAGAATCTATGGCTGTATCTTTTTTTAATATCATTCTGAACGGCAATATCGTCAAGGGTATTCCCGGGGAAACCATTCTGGAATTGGCTACCCGGCATGGGATTCGTATTCCCACGCTCTGTCATGACGACCGCCTTGAACCCTATTCTTCCTGCTATTTGTGCGTGGTGGAAGTTGGAGGTATGCGGGGACATCAGCCTGCCTGTTCCACCCGGATCTCAGAAGGAATGCGGATTACCACCGACAGCGAAGCCATCCGGAAGTCCCGTAAGATGGCACTGGAGTTGCTCCTGAGCAACCACTATGCCGATTGTCTCGGGCCCTGCAAGCAAACCTGTCCGGCCGGTGTCGACGTACAGGGATACATCTCCCTGATCGAAAAAGGAAAATATTCCGATGCCGTAGCGCTTATCAAAGAGACCAATCCCCTGCCGGCGATCTGTGGCCGGGTTTGTGTCAGACCCTGTGAAGCTGCGTGCCGGCGCAATCTGCTGGATGAGGGCGCCCCCGTCGGCATTGACTACCTGAAGCGGTTTGCTTCCGATCTGGATCTCGCCTCCGGCGATAAATTCGTACCAGAGGTGAAGTCTCCTACCGGAAAGAAGGTTGCTATAATCGGAGCCGGCCCGGGAGGATTATCTGCCGCCTACTTTCTGCAGGTCGAAGGACATCAGGCCGACATCTATGAAGCTGCCCCGAAACCGGGCGGATGGCTCCGGTACGGGATTCCCGAGTACCGGCTGCCCAACGATATCCTCGATCAGGAGGTCAGGAATATTACCGATCTGGGAGTGCAGATTTTTTACAACCATAAACTTGGAGTAAACCTGAGTTACAAGGATCTCAAGGATCAGTACGATGCCGTGATCCTCACCATCGGTTCGCAAATAGGGACCGGGGTAGGGTGCAAAGGGGATGATGCCCAAAACGTCTTTTCGGGGATCGAATTCCTGAAGAACATGGAGATGACCGGACAGCGTTACGATTTCAGCGGGAAGAAGGTAGCTGTAATCGGCGGAGGCAATACCGCCATGGATTGCTGCCGTACCTCCCTTCGTTGCAATGCCGAGAAGGTGTATGTCATCTATCGTCGCACGGGGAAAGAGATGCCTGCCAATCCCATTGAGATCCATGAGTCGAAACTCGAAGGAGTGGAATATCTCTTTCTGACCCTTCCCAGGGAGATCAATAAAAATGAAGCGGGAGAGGTAAAATCGATCACCTGCATCCGGATGGAACTGGCTGAACCGGATGCTTCCGGCCGGCGTCGTCCCATTCCGGTGGAAGGATCCGATTTTGAACTCCATGTCGACTACGTCATGGCCGCCATTGGCCAGAAAACCGATGTGAACTTCATCGAAGATATTAACTTCTTCGCAGAAGGGGGCGAATTGAAGATCAACAAATGGGGGGATATCGATGCCGACCGGCATACATTGCAAACCGGCATTCCTTCCGTGTTTGCAGCCGGCGACGGGGTAACCGGACCGGCCACCATCATCGAAGCCATCGCCCAGGCCAGGATCGCTGCCCGCAGCGTCCACCAGTATCTGATGGGGGAGATGATCATCCCCCGGAAAGAACCTTTCGTGAGCAAACGGGAAAATTTCAGAAAACAACTGGCGGAGGAATACCTCAGGGTGTTTGAGAAACAACTGCGTGAAGAGATGCCGGTACTGGACCCCAACCAGCGGATGAACTTCCGGGAGGTGGAACTGGGGTATGCCGGAGAGGAGATTGCCCTGCATGAAACAGAGCGTTGCCTGGAGTGTGGCTGTACTGCATTCTTCAACTGTGACCTGCAACAGTACTCCACTGAATACAATGCCGTACAGAGGGAATTTAGCGGGTCCTACAGAGAGTATCCGGTCGATTTCCGCCATCCCTACATCGAGATCGATAACAACAAATGCATCCTCTGCTCCCGTTGTATCCGTATTTGCAGGGAGGTAGTAGGAGCCAATGCGCTGGGACTTGTCAACCGTGGTTTTGAAACCTTTGTAGCCCCCAGCATGGGCAATGCCCTGCAGGATACCCAGTGTGAATCGTGCGGCATGTGCATCTCTACCTGCCCGACAGGGGCCATCAGCGAGAATGTCCTCTTTAAACCCGGACCGGTACGAACCACCGGGGTGGAGACGATATGCAATTATTGCTCCATTGGCTGCTCCCTCACGCTCCATCATCTGAACGGGTTCGTGATGAAGGTCAGCGGGAATCCCGGATTGGTCAACAAGGATGGGAACATCTGTCGCTACCCGCGTTTTGGATACTCGTACATGAACGACAGGAGCCGGATTATCTCTCCAATGAAAAAGATCAACGGGACATTTGAAAAAATAACCTTTGAGGAGGCGTATCAACTGATCCGGGAACGAATCGCGGCTGTGGATCCTGATAAAACCGCTTTCTTTGCCGGAGCCAGATTGACCAATGAGGAGCTCTACCTGATACAAAAATTAGCCCGGGCCGGCGTAAAAACAGGGAACATCGGAAGTTTCCACTACCTGGACCGCGGAGAGGGATACCGGCTGGATGAGATGCTGAATACCCCCTTGGAACAGATCCGGGAGGCCAGCCGGCTCTTCCTGATCGGAACGGAGCTCAACCGCGATCATGCCGTTGCCGGATTCATGGTAAGTAATGCCCGCGTCACAAAGAATATCCCCGTTGTTCTGGTTACCAACAGGGAAAAGAGCTCCATGGACCATAAGGCAGATCAGATCATACGGGTGAAATCCTACTACTATTTTATCAAAGCCGTCAATCATTACCTGCTGGAAAAAGGTCTTGAAAATGCTCTCTTCCTCCGCGACCGGATAGAGGGACTGGAGGTGTACAGAAAGCAGATGCAGGCCGAAGATTTCAGGGGGATGACTGTGAAAGCAGGAGTCACGGAAGAGGGAATCAGGGAGTTTGCTGAAGCCTATAACAGGGAACTGAACGGGATTATCCTCTTCTCGGAGAAGGAGATCTCGGGAAATGGCGCCCTGGCTTTGATGAACCTGGCCATGATTACCGGAAAGCTGGGCAAGACGGCCAACGGACTGATTGTCCTGAAGGAGAAGAACAACTCCCAGGGACTTACTGATATGGGCATCAGCGGGACCCGGGGTGTGGGCGGGGGATCACTGGTGGATAAAGCCCATCGGAAACACCTGATGGAGACCTGGAGGGTGGACTCGATTCCCGGTCCGGTACCCGATAGCCTCAAAACGAAACTTTCGAAAGAGAAGACGAATAACCTCTTCATCTTCGGGGAAGATCCGGTTGGATGCGATATTACACAGACTTATGCTCCCCTGATCCGCCAAATTCCGTTCAAGGTAGTTCAGGATTATTTCTTTACCGATACGGCCCTGGATGCCGATCTTGTGTTACCGGCCTCCTTCCCCACCGAAATAGGGGGAACCTTTTCCAATACCCAGAAGGTGATCCTCGAATTCGACCGGGTTCTCTCCTCCCGACCGGAGCAGGATTCGATCCGTCAACTTTCCGGGATCATGCACCAATTCGGCCTGAACAAACTCGAAACCCGGGAGGATGTGTTCGCAGAGATCATACGTCTCCTGCCGCAAACCGAAGAGGAGGCCCTGACCGGGAAACTGGTGCTGACCTATACCCAGGACGATGGCCCTCCACGGCCGTTCAGCTTTGGGTGCGATTCCCTGGTGAAGCGGTTTGAGAAGGAATTTTCCCTGCGGATGCAGGAATGAGGAATCTGAAACCCGAAACCCGAAACCCGAAACCCGAAACCCGAAACATACAACGTATAGCATAGAACCTAAAGCGAAATAAGAAAATGGTAGATTTCACTAACATTAACGATGTCCTCGATTTTGCGATCGGGGAGGAGCAGGCAGCAGTCGATTTTTACATGAAGCTGGCTGAAATGTCGAACAACAACCAGATCAAACAGGTTTTTCATGAGTTTGCCGAGGAGGAGATGAAGCACAAGGCCAAACTGATGGAGGTCAAGATAAACGGGGCTACTGTGTTCGGGACTACCCGGGTAGTCGACATGAAATTGTCTGATTACCTGGTAGATGTAAAACCCAAACCCAACATGTCGTACGAAGAGGCTCTGATTCTGGCTATGAAAAAGGAGAAAGCGGCCTTTAAGCTCTATACCGCATTGGCCGAAAGGGCTCAACAACCCGAAATGCAGGATCTATTCCGCCTCTTAGCCATGGAGGAGTCGAAGCACAAGATGCGGTTTGAGATCGAGTACGACGACTATGTGCTGAGGGAGAACTAAAAATCAGTTGGCAGTTGGCAGTTGGCAATAGGCAGTAGGCAGTTGGCAACTGTTTGCTTACAATCCCGAACCTAATTAATGATTTTTTGAGTGAAAGTCGCATCACGGGTTGTTACTTCAGCCACATAGATGCCTGCACGAAGGAATCCCAGATCGAACGGGAGACGGGTTGTGAAACAAGCGTCCAGTCGGATTGTGCATGAATGGAATAGCCGGCCAGTAAAAGTAGTGTACATCATACTGCTTTCCTCATTCTCATGATGCTTATTCAGGATGGTTTGACATAGTCTATAATTCCCAGGTAAATATGCCAGGCCAGCTCCTTCTGGAACTCGGGGTTTTTCAGGAAATTGAAGTCATCCCAGTTGTCGAAAAAAAGACATTCCAGCAGGACGGCCGGACAGTTGGTCTTCTTTAATACATAAAAATCGGCTTCTTTGTCCTTATCCTGGTCCGAAAAGTCATAGCGGAGCTGCATCTCCAGGATGCCTCCAATCTGCCGGTTGATGACCCCTTCGTAGGCCATCTCCCCGTTCGGGAAGGTATGCATCTTGGCGGGAGCGGTGGTGTACGTGCCATCGGAAGTCAGCCCTCCATGGCCGTAATCGAGAATGATATTCCTGATCATACTTTTTTTATCAAAGCTACGATCATTTGACAGATAATTCGGAAGTATTTTTACCACAGATTCACCATCTCACCATTGCCGCGTCGCTCCGCTCCTCGCAATGACAATACTCACCACCTCACCATTGCCGCGTCGCTCCGCTCCTCGCAATGACAATACTCACCACCTCACCATTGCCGCGTCGCTCCGCTCCTCGCAATGACAATACTCACCACCTCACCAATGCACCACTGCACCACTGCACCACTGGATATTTCACTATATTTGATACCCGCAAATCTTGTCACGTGAGCACGAAAAAGAAGCTGGATCCTGCCAAGTACTATTTCCTCGATACTGAGTTCAGTCTGATGATGAAGAAGCGGATCTACCAGGTCCTGCTGATATCCAGTACCTACGACGCCTTTATGCTGGAGGAGGACGGACGCATCGATGAGCAGATTTTCATGGAATATGTTTCGCTTAATCTGCGTTACCCGCCCCAGTTCATCAAGGTTACATCCGAAGAGGAAGCCTTTACTATACTGGAAGATAAGCGGGTGGAGCTCGTGATCTCCATGTTGAGCATTGAACAGTCGGATACCTTCGACCTGGCCCTACGGATCAAGAAAAAGTATCCTAAGATTCCTATTGTAGCGCTGACCCCTTTTTCACGGGAGTCCAGTATCAAGCTGAACCGGGACGACCTGAGCGCCATTGACTTTGTCTTCTGTTGGTTAGGTAATGCCGATATCATGCTGGCGATCATCAAGCTCATCGAAGACAGGATGAACATCGACCAGGATGTAAAGCAGGGAGTTCAGGCGATCCTCCTGGTGGAGGACTCCATCCGGTTCTATTCGAGTTATCTCCCGAATATTTACAAGATCATTTTCAAGCAGTCCAAGGCCTTTATGACGGAGGCCCTGAATGAGCACCAGAAGATGCTCCGGATGAGGGGCCGGACTAAGATCCTGCTGGCCACCAACTTCGAAGAGGCTGCAGCGATGTGGGAGAAATACAAGCATAACCTGCTGGGTATTATCACCGATATCAGTTTCAGGCGGGAAGGAGAGATTGACAAGGCAGCCGGGATCCGGTTTGTGGAGAAGATCCGGAATGAGGATGCTTTTATGCCGGTGCTGTTCCAGTCGTCCGATGAGGAGTACCGGGAGATTGCCAGGCAACTGAAGGTGGGCTTCGTGAACAAGCTTTCCAAGACGCTGTCGATGGAATTGAGGAATTACATCAATGAACGATTCTCCTTCGGCGATTTTGTCTTTGTAGATCCGAAAACCGGCCAGGAGATCGTCCGGGTGGCAGATTTACGGACGATGCAGGACCGGATCTTCGAGATCCCCGACGAATCACTGCGCTACCACATGCAACGAAACCATTTCTCCAAGTGGCTCAATGCCAGGGCGCTCTTCCCGATCGCTGAAATGTTTTCCGAGGTGTCGGTAACGGAATTTCAAAGTATGGATGAGGCTAAACGGTACATTTATGATTCCATCAAAGCCTTTCGCATAAACAAGGCGCGGGGAGTGATTGCCGATTTCGACCGCGAACGGTACGATGAGTTCCTTCACTTCGGCCGGATCGGGGAGGGATCGATCGGCGGGAAAGCCAGGGGACTGGCTTTCCTTGACTCGCTGATCAAGCGGAACCGTCTGACCGATAAGTACAAGGATGTGATGATCTCAATCCCCCGTACCGTGGTACTCGGAACGGATATCTTCGATGAGTTCATGGAGGGGAACAACCTCTATGAGGTGGCTCTGTCGAACCGGAGCGATCAGGAGATTCTGGAGATCTTTGTCGGTGCCAGGCTCCCGTTTCGCATTCACGAAGACCTTTACACCTTTGTCACTTGCATCCGGAACCCGGTGGCCATCCGATCCTCTTCCCTGCTGGAAGATTCACACTATCAACCTTTTGCAGGCATCTATTCCACTTATATGATCCCGAATATCCGCTTTAATGACCGGATCATGATCGAGAAAATGAGCGAAGCGATCAAGAGCGTATATGCATCAGCCTATTTCCACGAGAGCAAAGCTTACATGGCTGCTACCCTCAACATGATTGATGAGGAGAAAATGGCCATCGTATTGCAGGAGGTTACGGGCAAACAGTATGGAAACCGGTTTTACCCTGCCATCTCCGGGGTGGCCCGATCGATCAATTTCTATCCCATCGCCCCGGAGCAGCCCGAAGACGGGATCGCCAACATAGCTTTTGGGTTGGGTAAATACATTGTAGACGGCGGGAATGGTATCCGCTTCTCGCCGCGTTATCCAAAAAAAGTATTGCAGTTATCCACTCCGGAAATGGCCCTGACCGAAACCCAGAAGACCTTCTTTGCTCTTGACCTGAACCCGGATAGTTTCCATGCAGATCCCGATGAGACGATCAACCTGCTGAAGCTCAAGATCAAGGATGCCGAGAGCGATCCGGCATTAAAGCTGGTGGCCTCCACGTACGATTACGATGCGCATGCTCTCCGGGACGGGATCCTGACCCCGGGGAGACGATTGATCACTTTTTCGAATATTCTGACGCACGATACGTTCCCCCTGGCAGAGATTGTGAAAGAGATCCTGCAGATCGGCCAACGTGAAATGAACAAACCGATAGAGATCGAGTTTGCCGTCAACCTGGATGTACCCAGGGGAGAGCCGGGTCTTTTCAGTGCGCTGCAGATCCGTCCGATCGTGGGCCTGGATGAGACCATCCACCTCAATCCGGATGAAATCCGGAAAGAGGATGCAATTCTGATCTCAGATACTGCCCTTGGAAACGGGATCATCAAGGATATCCGCGACATTGTGTATGTCAAACCCGAAGCCTTTCATGCCTCCAGGAGCCGGGACCTGACCGGACAACTGGAGGCGCTGAACACCTGCTTCGTAGAAGAACACCGGAACTATATCCTGATCGGTCCGGGACGCTGGGGATCGAGCGACCCCTGGCTGGGAATCCCGGTCCGCTGGCCCCAGATCTCCGCTGCCCGCCTGATAGTGGAGGCAAGCCTGGAAAACTACCGCATCGATCCCAGCCAGGGGACCCATTTCTTTCAGAACCTCACCTCCTTCCGGGTGGGCTATTTCACCATCAATCCGCATATTGGTGAGGGCTATTACGATGTGGACTTCCTGAACAAGAGGCCGGCGGTATGGGAAAATGAATACATCCGTCATGTCCGGTTCGATGCTCCGTGCGAAATTTTCCTGGACGGAAAGAAGAGCTTCGGAGTGGTCCGTAAGCCAATGCCATGAATAAGCAGGAATGACGAATGAATGTTTAAAACGGACATTATTGCCAAGCAGACAAATTCAATATAAACCTGTTCTTGATTGCGGGAAGGGTTGAAAAACCAACGTAATTTCTTATCCTGCTTTTAATCTATTTAGAATTGACAGGAACTCATCATAATCAATCAATTCTACATCAAAAAGACCGTTTTTTTGGTCTAACAGAACATCTTTTACCATATTGAACATTGTTTGTTGATATAATTCTAAATCAGCTTGATTTACGGAAGCAGGATTTTTTTCATAAGCCTGTTCAACTTTCCACAATCTGTCCATCAGTTCATTTCCAATAAGTAAATGCTTACGATAAATGATATGAACTGCTTTTTTTTGTGGAGGATAGCCAATATAATAATGATATTCTCTCTTTGGGGCTTCAATGTCGGGGTCAATAAAATACTGATTTTTTTCAGCGTCATTTCTTCTTCTGCAGCCAAGAACAAAAGAAATTACATCGCTTATTGTATGGTCTCTGCTACTAATCAGTATAAAGTCGTCCCTCTCAAGGATTTCTTCAGGTTTTTTTAACGAATTTATTGCTATCTCAGAAATCTTATAGCCTCCTGCCCCACACAGACAAACATGTCCCAAGTAATTGCATACATCATTAAATTGAACTACCGTAGTTTCTTGATAATGCGGATAACTTCCTGCAAGGATTCCATGGTTATAATGAAAAATAATTGGCGGAATATCATAAATAAAGTCATATTTTTCGTTCCAGGGTCCTGTCGTTTTTGTCTTTTGACAACCATAAAATGAAGATGACAATAAGATTAACAATAAACCTCGGCTGAAGATGATTAAAATTCTAGTATTCATAAGTTTCGTTTTTAGATTTTATTACCCGTTGATCTCGTTTGCTGCGGTATGTACAGTCAGGATCGTGTGGGGACTGAACAATGGAGGAGGAAATTGCTTCTTTTGAGAGAAGTTCAATCTGTAAATCAATAATCCAATGGGTTGCAAACGACTCCTGAGTTCTTCAATACTGGAACCGGTGCATTAGGCGCTCCCATTGTTTCGTCAAATAAGACCCTGAATATGGACTCATCAACACGCCTTACCACTTGTTCACGGAATTGATTATGCCAATGACTTTCATCATTGTATTGTCTTGATGCGGAGCTTTCCAGGATGGTTGAGACACTGGTGAACGCATCAAGTTGCGGTTCTTTGTTTGATTTTCTAAACATGGCGCCTGTTCTACTTATCGAAACAAATATACAAAATATGGAGTTAATAGCAGATGACCGCACACGTTGCGACGATTATATCACCAAACCCATTCAAAACGAGTTCCTTATAATAACTCTGGAAAAATATTTTGTAAAAAACTGACCATTCCCGTATAACCTTTTACCCCTAAACCGGATTAATGGCTAAAAAAAGCCATGAAAACACCAATCCTGGAGCCGGGTAAATTTTATCATATTTACAACCGCGCCAAAAACGGGGAACCGTTGTTCCCCGAAGAGGAGGCCATTCAGTTCTTCCTGAAACTTTACAAAACACATGTCGTGCCGGTCGCTGAGACCTGGGCCTATTGTATCCTGGATGACCATGTCCATTTCCTGGTACGGCTGAAAGAGGATCTGAACGGTAATCCGTACAAACCATTTGCGCTACTGTTTAACTCTTACGCCAAAGGATATCACAAGAGAAACGGACAGAACGGAAAGCTGTTCCGGTTCAAGCTTAAACGGGTGGAGATTCGCCGGGAGAGCGTATTGCGGGAGGTGATCCGCTACATCAACCAGAACGCCCGGAAACACGGGCTGGTGGAGGACTGTTCCCGCTACCGCTACTCTTCCTTCCGGGCGACCGTCACTACCTGGCCGACCCTGATCCCCAAGGAGGAGATCCTGCGCCGGTTCGGGAACCGGGAGATACTGGCGCATATCCTGTCGGAGCCGGTAGAGGAAAAAGGAATGAAGCGCTACCTGTTGGAAGAATGATTGCTGACGTAGCCACGAGCCATGAGGGAACAGCAATGAGGGTTACTAAAAAAGTACTTATATTTGTACTTTATTAATAACCTAAAGGGTAACAAAATGAAGGCTGCCAATTTTACAGAGTTCAGAACCAAGCTTAAGCAATATCTTGATGATGTTGAAAGGAATAATGAAACGTTAATCATCAAACGCGGTACCGGCCATGGTGCCGTCCTAATTTCATTGGATGAATATAACTCAATCCTCGAGACGGTTCATCTGCTTAGCTCCAAAGCAAACGCTGACAGGTTGTATGAATCCATCCGGCAAATAAAATCGGGAAAATCATTTCAACAGAAATTAATTGAGGAGGGATGAACATCATTTTTTCACAGATTTCATGGGAGGATTATATTTCCTGGCAGGCTGAAGATAGAAAGATCCTTAAGAAGATTAATTTGTTGATCAAAGAAATTCAGAGGACCCCATACAAGGGACTAGGGAAGCCGGAACCACTTAAATATGACTTGGCCGGGTTATGGTCCCGCCGAATTGATAAAGAGCATAGACTAATTTACCAGGTTATTGGGGATGATCTCATCGTATATGGCTGCAAGTATCATTACGACTGAAAACTAGTATATGGTTTTCACCGTGCCACTTCCCGCTGTGGTGGCCACATAGATCAGATAGAGTCCGTGGGCGTAGGGGGAAAGGTCAAGGAGGTACCCGGTTTGACCCGGGTTCCCGGTTATTTTCCGGTGGTGGAGTTCTTGTCCTGTCACAGAGACCAGTTTCAGTTCTCCCCGGAAGGATTGGTTGCAGGTGATGATTAGCCGGACCTTTGCATCCCCGGCCGGCCGGACCTCCAGGTTCAGCGTTGAAATGGGTTTCAGTTCCGGAGCCCCTTCCATGAGTTCAATGGTGAAATAGGATGCAGAGGCAAAACGGATCCACAGCAGGGAGTTTACCGGATCCGGGTAATACTCCAGGATGTTCCCGGATGTGGGTTGGTAAACTTGCGGAGCAAGGGTATAGAATCCCACCCATCCCGAATCGCTGACATAGCCGCGATGAAATTCAGGTGTGACAAGATCGTAGGCTGTTACCGTGCGATAATTGCTCACGATGTAATGTTGATCACCTGCCTGGAGGGTATCTCCATGTCCCAGGAAAAACAGGCGTGGATAAAGGGGATTGTATTCAACCAGGTTCAGGGTGCCATTTCCTTTTACTGTCTCCGGTAAACCGCTTACCGAGGCCGGGATGCTAATCATCCCGGAATCCTGCTGGGCAAAAGCCAGATCCTGGTAATTCCCGTCGGTCACACGAATAGCATTTACCATCGGTCCGGCAGCCAGGGTGATGACATCTGGCGGCGCTTCCGGATAGGGAAACAACACCGAGAGGAAGCCCGTGCCGGGGACACTGTCTTTGCGCACCAGCATTTTGCTATAATGGCGATACTGGCTGGTTCCGGTGGCCAGGCTGTCGGGCGCATAGGAGTAATTAGTCGCGCCGCCAGTGGCAATGGTGTGAACCAGCAGATGGGTGGAGTCGCGGGACCAGGTCCCCTGCTGGTTAGGGAAGTCGGGGACAAAGGCCCCTTCGGGGGTGCCGGAGATGCCCCCGAATAATCCGTTCCCCTGAAGTTGATAGGTGTAGGTATTGGTATTGGCAGAGGAGAGGAAATCGGCCAGGATGAAATAACGGTCCCGGATAAAGAGATTCTTTCGTACGATATCGGCGCCGAAATAGGCCGTCCGAATCTCACCGTAGTCGAGCTGAGGGGTATCGAATCCATGTTCGATCCAGCTGGTGTTGGTTTCGATGCTGACCATTTCCCCGACAGGGGGTAACGGTCCGAATCCGTTGACCAGGACCAGATTATGATTGGAGGCCGTGTTCACAGCGTACGATTCCTGGTAACCCGGGTAACCCGGATCTACGGCGAGCAGTTCTCCGTTGGCCATCAGGGAGAAACTGCCGGCGTCTCCCTGGTGGTGGGCTTTGGCCCCTGAAAGAGGGATCCCATGTTTCCCGATGAAGTGTATGTACACTGCATCCGGATCATTGGAAGAGCGGAAGACAAGACTTCCGGCTTCGGGGAGCGACCGGAACAGGGTATCTGAGAATGCTCCCTGGGAAACGTTTGTAGCGATGTACTGGGTACGCCACATTGCGTCTGTAGGCGGATAATTCGCATTGGGGATGTTGAACCTGCTGTTGCCAGAAAGGGCCGTGATGCTGGTCCCGAAGCCGATAGGACTGTCGTGGATGGCGGTGCAGCTGCCATCGGGCATCCGGATCCGGTTCATCCATTCGTATAAATTTGCGTAACTGGGATCGTACCAGGGATTGCGGATATCCCGTGTCACTCCCCCGAAGATCATGGCATAGGAGCTGTCGGGAAGGAAGTTCCAGCATGCCCGGATAAAGGGGAAGGCATTTTCAAAAGCATACTCAAAATAGGCTGGTCCTTCGGCATATCCTGCCAGGGTATCAGGTTGCGAAACCCGTTTGTAAGCGCCGTCTTCGCGCCAGAGAGTGTTATCAAGGTTAAATAAGCCGGCATCGATCCAGTTTTGTGGCTGGTAATCGGGATCGGTGCTCTCGTGGTCGTTGAGCACGATAGCCGCCAGTCCGAGAGCCGAAGCGGTCATGATGCTGTGGTTGTTGAACTGGAATTCAAAGAACTTGAACTGCCAGATGAATACGGTATAGGTCGCTTTAGCCCGGTGAAACAGGTGTGCCGTAAATTCAATAAGGGAATCTCTAGCAGACTGAAGACTGCCCACTGCCAACTCCTGCCCACGCAGTAAATCATACGCCACCAAGTAGTTAATCAGCTCTTTCGACCGGTGCTGCCACTCCTGGTAAAAGATCCAGCCTGATTGGAACCCAACGGCCGTATTCATCGTTTCAAGCAGCTGTTCGCTTTGCGTAGTTAGCTGTTCGCGTTCAGTGGTTGTAAGTGGGACGATGGATCCGCCGGATGGCTTCCGGTTCATCAGGGCCACGAATGCCGCCTCCTTCGCGATCACAGAGCGGCTGAACCGATCCCCGTCCGTGATGTTCCCTGCAGGTGGGGTACTGGTAGCATTATTCCAGACCAGCTCATAGATGCTAAAGATTTCCGGATTTGTCAGGGTATTGCAAATCGTATCGATCTGGGTGGTATCCAGCAGGGTCCGTGGAAAACTCAGGTCAGCCCCGGCAGGATCCCATGAGCCTTGCGGGGAAGAGGTCATCGGGATACCCAGGACAAACGGCAGGATCAGATATTTCGTAATTGAATTCAGCATGATGTCACTACGAAGTTAACCATTTTTACCTGAAAAATGACAAGTACACTAATTACCCTATCCGGTATGAACGTAACTTTTCCAAAGTTGTCAACAATCCATCCTATTTCCTTCTGAATAACGTAGTTTTATACTTTCACTAATTTCGCTATTTCGCTACCTCGCTACCTCGCTACCTCGCTACCTCACTATATCATCACATAGTAAGTTTCATCCCTAACTTCAAACCACAATGGGCGGCATCTTTGGAACCATCTCAGTTACCGATTGCGTGGAAGATCTCTTTTACGGAACGGATTATAATTCTCACCTTGGAACCCGGCGTGGAGGCATGGCAGTTTTCAATGGCAGTGGCTTTACCAAAGCCATTCACAACATTGAGAACTCCTATTTCCGGACAAAGTTTGAAACGGAGCTTCCGGCTTTTAAAGGGAACAGTGGCATCGGAGTGATCAGTGATACCGAATCGCAGCCGATCATCATCCGGTCGCACCTGGGAGAATTTGCGATTGTGACGGTAAGCAAGATCAAAAATATTGAGGAACTTACAGTCAGGGCATTGAAGCGGCATCAGCATTTCTCCGAAACGGAAACGGGTGGTACCAGCCCTACTGAACTTGCAGCCATGCTCATCAATGAAGAGGAATCCTTTGAAAAGGGCATAGAAAACGTGTACGAAAAGATCCAGGGTTCCTGTACCATGCTGTTGCTTACTTCGCAGGGGATCTTCGCGGCCCGTGATAAACTGGGGCGTACTCCGCTGGTACTGGGGAAAAAAGAGGGAGCATTCGCCATCAGTTCCGAGACCAGCTCCTTTGATAACATCGGATTTGAGGTGGAACAGTATATTGGTCCTGGTGAGATCCTTTTCCTCACGGCAGATGGTTGCGAGCAACGCCGGAAACCGAATCACCGCATGCAGATCTGCGCATTCCTCTGGGTCTACTATGGCTACCCCAGCTCTTGCTATGAAGGGGTCAATGTAGAAGCCTGCCGGTATCGTTGCGGCGCTGCCCTGGCCCGCCGCGATCAGGTAGAGGTGGATTTTGTCTCTGGCGTTCCCGATTCCGGCCTGGCCCATGCAATCGGGTATGCCAATGAGAAGCAGATCCCTTATAAACGGGCCTACGTAAAATATACCCCCACATGGCCCCGAAGCTTCATGCCCCAGAACCAGGAGATGCGCGACCTGGTGGCCAGGATGAAACTGATCCCGGTGAAAGAACTGGTGAATGGGAGCCGGATCGTCCTCTGCGACGACTCAATCGTACGCGGAACCCAACTGAAAGATAATACGAAGGTTCTGTTCGATTGCGGTGCCGCTGAGGTCCACATCCGTCCGGCCTGCCCAACCCTGATCTTTCCCTGTGAATTCCTCAATTTTTCCACCTCCAGGACAACCCTCGACCTGGCAGGCCGGAAGGCCATCGACGAACTGGGAGAAGGGGAGGAGCACCTTGACGAATACGCCACTCCGGGTACCGACCGCTATTATGCCATGATTGAGAATATTCGCCAGCGACTGGGAGTCACTACCCTGCAGTACCAGCACCTTGGCGACCTGATCGAAGCCATCGGCCTGCCGAAAGAGCAGGTATGCACCCATTGCTGGGATGGAAGCTCCTATTTTTAGTGGCGTCCTTTGTACCTTCGTGTCTTCGTGGTGAAGTCTTTGCATATGAGCAAATCTCTTTCGATATTCCTCGTGTTTTGTTTCCCGGTTTTCCTTTTCGCCCAGGAGATACTGATCCTAAAAGGCAAAGTGACCGATGCCGCAATGCAACAACCACTTCCTTTTGCCCAGATCGCACTTTCGGGATCCACCCTGGGAACGGTCTCCAATGATGAGGGATTTTTTCGCTTAACCATGCCGTTGCTTCGCCGCTCCGCTTCCCGCAATAACAATGATACCGGATTTCAGGATAGCCTGATAATCTCTTTTCTTGGTTATCAGACTCAAAGGATACCGGTTATCGCGTTCGATACGGGAATTCTTCAACTATTCCTGGTTCCGGTCTCACTTGATCTCCGGGAGGTCGAAATTGTTGCCCTCACCCCCGGAGAGGTGCTTAGGAGAGCATTCGACAGTATTCCGGTCAACTATGGAAGTGATCCGGTGATCCTGACTGCGTTCATAAGGAGCCAAAAAACTGTCAACAACAAGCTCGCCGAATACACTGAAGCCATCGTGGAGAACCTGAAGGATGGTTACTATTCCTACAAACCCGGCGAGACGGATACAAAACATCGCGTATCGAATATCCCGTACCTGTTTAAAGGTCGTGTCACCTCCGACACCAACCTGGTCAAACTGCTGGGGGATGTGGGCGCCTCGGCGCGGTGCCTGGGGTGTAATTTCGTTTACGACATCGCCGAATTTCCCTATGGCACGTTGCTGGATGAGAAAGACCGGAAGCACTACCTCCTAAAGATGGAGGAACTGATCAATCCGGAAGGAGGAAAGATCTACCGGATCCGGTTTGACCAGGATGACCGGACGAACCTGATGCTCTACCAGGGAGAGATCCTCATCGATTCCCGTGATTTCGCCATCCTGAGGATCACCTACAAGCCCAGCTTCAAAGCATACGAGGCTTACGAAAAGAGTAAATACAGCCGCACCTGGTACCTGAACAACCAGCCCGGCTGGATCCAGGAGATGCCGCTGGGAGAGACCACGATCACTTACTCCAAACGGGGAGAATACTGGTCTTTGAGTACGATTCGCAACCAGTACTGGGTTACCTACATCCAACCTCAAAAGAACCAGCGGATCAGCTACGGCTATAAAAACGAAGTCGTGGTCACCGACCTGGCCCGTGATCCGGAACATATCCGGACTTTTCAGGGCGACAAATCGATCGGAGTCAAACAGCGCTGGGACGAAGTAGTAGGAGAAACCGACGAGTCGTTTTGGGAGAATTTCAATTATATACCAATAGAGGAGAAGTTGAGAGAGGAGCTGGACAAGCGGACTAGCGGACAGGCAGACTAGCGGACAAGTTCAATGAGTTCACCGGTTTGGCTGATTCATCCGGTCAAAGATTTTTTTCAGTTCTTCAGGCCCCGATTTCATCATCCCGTCGCTGTATCCGAAAGTCAATTCCTGCCTTCCCTCTTCCAGTCTCATCCATTGCCGGATCCCGGCATTGTTCACCAGGACGTTCAGATCGGGATGATCCCGGGAGATCCAGTTGAACAGATCCTCCCTTCCGGCTGAGGAGGACAGGTTGTTCCTCGTCCTTCGTTCAAACGTCCCTGTTATCCTGTATGACCAACTCCATACTCGTCAGTTCCAGCGCCACCAGGTTGCCGAAACCGCTTCGGCCCAGGACGTAAGGGCCGTTGTCAAGGTCGATGAACTTATAGAACTTGTTCTTTACGGCAAGGGTGATCAACTCCATATTCACCGGCACATGGCCGTGAATGATCCGGCGGTTGCCGATCTTCTCGGGGATGATTTCGTAGTCGCGGAACCAGAGCATCGCCTGTTTGTCTTCGAAGGGATCTTCCTTTTTGAAGTTCAGCCCGGCATGCACCAGCACGAAATCGTCGAGCACCACGTAATATTCCAGATTACGCATCCATTCGATGTACTCCGCCGGAACATCCTTGAGATGGCCGGCACCGAAACTGGCCAGGGTCATTTTCCCGCCGATGGCATTCCAGGCTTTCCGTTTCCGTCTGGCAAAATTAAAAAGCCAGCCGGTGGAAGAGTTGACTTCGGCATCATACAGCTCCACCATGAAATCTTCGTGGTTGCCTTTCAGTGCAATGATGTTGTATTGATCTTCCTGGAGTTCCCGGATGTAGTCGATCACCCCCCTGGAATCGGGGCCGCGGTCGATGTAATCTCCCAGCAAGTAGAGCTCGTCACACCGGGCCGGCATGATGATCTCCTCCACCAGGCAGCGAAGCGTCTTCGCAAAGCCATGCACATCCGGGATCACCCACTGTTTTCTCATGCTTTTTCTTGTTTCCCGCATTTCCCCACCCCTTTAGGGGAGGGGTCAGGGGAGGGGTCTCTTCCCCTGGTTCGCCACCTCCTCCATCAGTTTACGGATTACCTCCGGATCCCCCAGGTAGTAGTCTTTCGCCAGCTGCATCCGGTTGTCGAATTCAAACACATAGGGAATACCGGTGGGAATATTCACTGTGGGGATCTCTTCGTCGGAGATGTGTTTCAGGTACTTGACAATGCCGCGCAGGCTGTTTCCGTGTGCTGCTACCACGATCTCGCCATGCTCCTTTAGACTCTGGCTGATATCGCTTTTCCAGTAGGGAACGATCCGATCCACGGTATTTTTCAGGGCTTCGGTGGCTGGGATCTCCTCCGGCTTCAGATCACGGTACCGGTGATCAAACCGGGGATGCCTCGGATCGTCGTCGGGCAACGGAGGAGGAGGGACATCATAACTCCGCCGCCAGATATGGACCTGGGCTTCGCCATACTGTTCGGCCATCTCGGCTTTGTTCAGTCCCTGGAGTGTGCCATAGTGTTTTTCGTTGAGCCGCCAGGATTTATAGACGGGAATCCATTGCAGATCCATTTCATTGAGGACGAGGTGAAGGGTCCGGATTGCCCTCGTGAGGTAGGAAGTATAGGCCAGCTTGAACTCAAAACCTTCCCTTTTCAGGGTTTTCCCTGCTTCAATGGCTTCGTTGATACCTCGTTCCGAGAGGTCTATATCGGTCCAACCGGTAAACCGGTTCTCCTTGTTCCACAAGCTTTCACCGTGCCGGATCAAAACGAGTTTGTACATGGTAGTGGGTGTTGTTCAGGGTGTCAAAAATAAGAAAATTGCACATATTATGCTATCTTTGCTTCTCTTCAAATCCCCTGTTCATGAAGATTTACAATCGACTGAATACCCTCCTTGGCTGGGGGGTCTTTGTAATCGCATCCGTTGTCTATATTGCCACCTCGGAACCCACCATGAGTTTCTGGGACTGTGGAGAGTACATTGCCACTGCATACAAGCTGGAGGTGGGACATCCCCCTGGAGCGCCGCTGTTCCAGATGTTGGGCCGGTTTTTCTCCCTCTTTGCGTTCGGAGATACTGCCCTTGTGGCACGGATGGTCAATACCATGTCGGCCCTGTCGAGCAGCTTCACCATCCTTTTCCTCTTCTGGTCGATCACGATGATTGCGAAAAAGATCGCCCTGCGCGCCGGAGAAGAGCTGACTGAAGGCAAGATGTTTGCCATTCTGGGGGCCGGGCTGGTAGGCTCACTGGCATACACATTTACCGACTCCTTCTGGTTCTCTGCCGTGGAAGGAGAGGTTTACGCCATGTCCTCCTTCTTTACTGCGATGGTTTTCTGGACCATCCTGAAGTGGGAAGAACATGCCGAAGAGAAACACGCCTACCGGTGGCTGATCCTGATCGCCTACCTGATGGGTCTCTCCATCGGGGTACATATGCTCAACCTGCTGGCTATCCCGGCCATTACCCTTGTTTATTACTTCAAGAAATACCGAGCTCCCAGCTGGAAAGGAATCACCCTGGCCATCGGCATCTCCATCATCATCCTGGCAGTGGTGATGTACCTCATCATCCCTTACATCGTCAAGCTGGCCGGCTGGTTCGAACTACTTTTCGTAAATACCATTGGATTGCCATTCAATACCGGGACGATCATCTATTTTATCCTCCTGATCGGACTACTCGTATGGGGACTGATCTACACCCGCCGGAAGCTCAAGCCGGTGCTCAATACTATCCTTATCTCCTTCGTCTTTATCCTGATCGGATACTCCTCTTTCTTCCTGCTGGTGATCCGGAGCAATGCCGATCCACCCATCGACGAGAACAACCCGGAGAACGCCACGTACCTTCTTGCCTACCTCAACCGGGAGCAGTATGGCGACTGGCCGCTGGTGAAAGGCCAGTACTACAATGCCCCGGTGATAGGCCGGGAAGATGGCAATCCGGTCTATGCCAAGGACGTGGCGACCGGAAAATATATCGTCATCGACGGCCGGAAAGGCACGATTCCTGTGTACGACGAACGGTTTACCACCATCTTCCCCCGAATGTGGGCCAGCATGGAGCAACGGTACGAAGATGGATACAAACAATGGGGACGAATCAAAGGGGTACCGGTGCAGGTGAAGGAAGGCGACAAGGCAAAGACCATTGCCAGGCCAACTTTTGAAGAGAACCTCCGGTTTTTCTGGAACTACCAGCTCATCTATATGTATTACCGCTATTTCATGTGGAATTTCGCGGGAAGACAGAATGACGTGCAAGGCTTTGGGAGCAAGATCGATGGCAACTGGAAAAGCGGAATTCCCTTTATTGACAGGTGGCGGTTAGGGCGACAGGACATTCCCGCAAGCCTTCAGTCGACGGCCGACAACAAATTTTATTTTCTCCCGCTGATCTTCGGACTGGTGGGACTGATCTTCACCATCCGGAAGGATTATAAAAGCGCACTGGTGATCGGTCTGCTTTTTCTGATGACCGGACTGGCCATTGTTTTCTACCTTAACCAGTATGCTCCACAGCCCCGGGAACGGGACTATGCCTATGCTGCCTCCTTTTATGCCTTTGCTATCTGGATCGGGCTTGCCGTGCTGGCGTTTTTCGAGTGGATGTCCAGACGGGTGAACCCGAAAGTTGCAGCCATCGTGGTAACGCTCCTTTCTCTCATCCTGGTGCCCGGTATCATGGCCCAACAGGGGTGGGATGACCACGATCGTTCGGGACGCTCCACCGCCCTGGCTATTGCGATCAACTACCTGAACTCCTGCGAGCCCAACGCCATCCTCTTTGCCAATGGCGACAACGACACCTTCCCTCTCTGGTACGCACAGGAGGTGGAGGGGATCCGTACCGATGTCAGGGTGGTGAATCTCAGCCTGCTCAATACCGACTGGTACATCGACCAGATGAAGCGCAAAGCGTATGATTCAGAGCCTGTGCCCTTTTCGTTGACCCGGGATAAATACCATAGCGGGAACCATGATGTCACGTACCTTATCGAGGACCCTAAACTCAAAGGAATCTATATCAATGTGAAGGATATTTTTGGGGTGATCAACAAGAATGAAGACCGGCTGAAGATGCAGACCCAGATCGGGACCATCGATTACCTGCCTACCAAACAGTTCATGGTTTCATACGATTCGACCAGGATGATGCAGAAGGGATTGATCCCTTCATTCGTGGCAGACCGGATGGACACGATCCGGTGGACCATCAACCGGTCGGCTATCGAGAAAAACAACCTGATGATCCTCGACTTGCTTGCAACCAATAACTGGGAACGACCGGTCTATTTTGTAATGACGACCGGTCCCAATACCTATCTGGGACTGGATCCATGGTTCTTCCTTGAGGGGCTGACCTATCGCCTCCTTCCGGCAAAGGCCCTGGCTTCCTCCGATGGACAGACAGGCGAAGTGAGTACCGACCTGATGTACGATCATGTAGTAAATAAATTCGCGTGGGGAAACATGGATAAACCGGGTGTAAAACTGGATGACAACAACGCCCGGATGATCATGAACCTCCGGAACCTGATCAGCAGACTGGCCCTGGTACTGCTCGAAGAAGGCAAATACGATTCAGCCCGTGTTGTGATGGACCTCTCCCTGCAGAAGATGCCGGATGCCAAGGTCCCTTACGATTACTTTATTCTCCCACTCGCCAGGGGGTACTATGTGCTTGGTGATACGGCCATTGGAAAAGATATCCTGGAACGGATCGACCGGTATAAGAGTGAGGAGCTGGATTATTACTTCAGCTTCCCTGACAAAGACCTTCCCGGACTGGATATGAGCATCCAGGAGGCACTCTTCACTACCAACAAGCTGGCAGAGGCAGCACGCGAACTGAAAGAGGATGAGCTGGCCAACCGGGCCGATTCCACACTCAATCAGTATTACGACCTTTACATGCGGAAAGTGTACCGGCCTTGAGCAGGAAGCGATTCATACGAAGCCCTTTTATCTGCCGTTTCTTCAACCGCGAGCATCTTATCTGCAGCGTTCCTTCCGCGGAAAAGGAGATCTTCCTCACCTTCGATGACGGTCCCATTCCCGAGATCACCCCGGCTATTCTTGATATCCTGAATGAACGGAGTATACAAGCGACCTTTTTTTGTGTCGGTGCCAATGTCACGGCCAAGCCGGATATATTTGAACGACTTACCCTGGAGGGGCATGCAATCGGCAACCATACCTACCATCACCTCCATGGCTGGAAAACTCCTCCGGCCGCTTATGTGGAAGATGTGACCCGCTGCGAATCCCTTTTTCAGACAACCCTGTTCCGGCCCCCATACGGGAAATTTACCCCATCTCAGTATTTTCTTCTGCGGAATAAGTACCTGTTCATACTCTGGAGTGTGCTCTCCCATGATTACAGCGTACGGGTCAAGCCTGATGAGTGCCTCGACATCGTCCTCCGCTTCACCCAATCCGGATCCATTGTCCTCTTTCACGACAGCCTCAAAGCAGCGGACAAGGTGCTCTATGCCCTGCCGCGATTTCTGGATCACTTTTTAGAGAAGGGATACAGGTTCCGGGTACTTCAAGGGTATGAGGAATGTATCAATGCAGGAATGTAGGAATTATGGAATGCAGTGCGTATATTTTTTTCGCTCAAGTTATTTAAATTGACAGAATGTGTGTATATTTGTCCTAATCTGAAAGATAAAGGATTATGAAAACTCTTTTCGGCATGCTGATCATGTTTCCTCTGCTGGCGGCAGGGCAATGCGATCCCGCCAGTCTGGGAACTTTGGGAGCAGAGGTGTCCGGTGATATGGTCACCCTGTTCAACGATACGGCTTTCCGGAATTGCGGGGCGCTGTATTCGATGGAAATCACACGAATCAGCGACGATACATTGAAATGGTTCCAACGGGACCTGGGTTCGGCAGCTTACTGCCTTTGCTATTTCAATCTTTCTGTGACGGTTGACTCGCTCTCCGCAGGAAATTACACAGTCAAGGCTTATTTTCAGGAACTGATGTCCGGGGAGGTTTGCTATATCGGATCCGTTCCGTTTACCATATCAGAACCCGCTTCCTACATAAATCCTACTATCATTGATCAGAGTCAAAGTGACTGTTTAATCGTCGGGGAGCCTGATGAGCAATTTGATCCCGAGGCAGCCCTTAAGGTTTTTCCCAATCCGGTGCAGGGACTGTTGCAGATCCAAACCGGTCTTTCGGGCCAAAAGATGGTACGGATTACAAATATCAGAGGAGTTGTCGTCAGAAACTTCATCGTTGTCCGTAACGAGCTTTCAATAGATCTCAGGGATCTCGCACCCGGAATTTACGTGCTGACGCTTCAGACACAAGGGGAAACAAGGCAAACGAAGTTCTGCAAATACTGAATATTGGATGATCAGCATTCAGTAAATGCAAATGGGAGCTTCCTTCTTCCACCCATCTTGATGTCGCAAATTGCGATTTCAGGTTATTCTACAACATTCCCTGATCTGCAAAACTGAAAAATCCCTCCTCCGACACGATGAGGTGATCGAGTACGGATACCTCCAGCAGCTTTCCGGCCTCCAGGATCTTACCTGTGATTTTGATATCGGATTCACTGGGTTTGGTATTACCCGAGGGGTGATTATGCCCCAGAATGATCCCCGAAGCATGATGATCGAGGGCGATCTTGAAGATCTTCTTCGGATCGACCACAGTCCCCGAAATGCCCCCTTCACTGATGCAGCTTTTCTTCACCAGCCGGTTTGCCCGGTTCAGGATCAGGATCCAGAATTCCTCATAGGGTTGGTCGCCTAGCACGCTCCGGAAGATGCGGTACGCATCATCACTGCGGCAAATCATCGCTTTTTCGACGGTCACGGCTTCATTCCTTCGCTTCCCCAGCTCCAGGGCAGCCGCAATGGTGATGGCCCTGGCTTTGCCCAGCCCCCTGTACTTCATCAGGTCGTGGATGCTCAGTTTACCCAGGTCTATCAGATTATCGTGTACATCGTGCAGGAGCTCCTTGGCAATCTCTACCGCCGAATGTTCCGCCGTGCCCGATCCGATAAGAATCGCCACGAGTTCAGCATCGCTCAACGCATGACGCCCTTTCAGCATCAGTTTCTCCCTCGGTCTGTCCTCTTCGGCCCATTGCTTGATCGTGATATGCTTTATGTACTTTTTCATTGTTTTTCCCGTTAATCCGGTTATAGGGGAAAAGGTTAAAGGAATAAACGAAAATATTTTCAGCCATGGGAAAAATAGGCCAACTCATCATGGATCTCGAAGAGGTCGATTCCACCAACCTCTATGCTGAACGGCTTCTGCAGCAGGGACCGGTTGAGGAGGGAGTAGTGATCCTGGCAGCCTATCAAACAGAAGGAAAAGGACAGGGAGCGAACCGGTGGGAGAGCGAACCCGGCCGGAACCTCACCTTCACTGTGGTACTTCATCCCCTGTTTCTGCCTCCCGCGCGACAGTTTCTGATCAACAAGGTGATCGCCCTTGGGGTAGTGGATTTTTTATCCAATTTTGTGGAAGGTGTCATGGTAAAATGGCCAAATGATATCCTGATCGGCTCGAAAAAGATCGGAGGCATCCTGATCCAGCACATGATAAAGGGGGAACGATTGGAGACCACCTTCGCCGGGATCGGTCTCAATATTAACCAGACCAGCTTCGACCACCGCCTCTCCAACGCAGCTTCGCTGATCCAGATCCTGCACCAGGAACTGGTCATTAAAGAGGCGCTGAATCTTATTTGCAATGCGCTCGAAATCCGGTACTCCCAGCTTCGAAACAACCAACTGGCTCAACTGGAATCCGATTTCTGCTACATATTACTTGGGATGCAGGAAGAACGGACCTTTTCCGTAGCCGGTCAAACCATTCCCGGCACCATCCTGGGGGTGGATGAGTTCGGAAGATTGATCATTCAATTGTTTAATAAACAAGTTAAGGCGTTTAATCACAGAGAGATAGAGTACTTGTTTTAGTCCTCAGTCTGCGGACTGAGGACTAATTATACCTTTTCCCAAACGTAAAGCTCAGATACAGCGTCAAAAACAGATTCTGCTTGGGATTATAAGCCATGATCGGGATGCCGATCGGGGAGAAGTCCAGACAGGCTCCCGCCTCCAGCGCTTTGGGACGTCGGTTTTTATTCCCGAACTCGAACTCCAGTCCGGTGCGGGCATAGATTCCGGGATGAAAACTCAGTTCAAGGATGCCGGCAAGCAGGGATGCCCGGCCATAGATATCATCGGTGAAATGAATTTCCGGATCGTACCGTTCCTCCTTGATTTCGTATTCATACATGCTGATTGGATGGATGATATACAGGTAGATCGGTTTGGCCAGCCCTATTGAGACCCCGCCCATCCAGAGGATGCTCAGTTGTACACCCCCCCAGTAAGGTTTCCGGTTCAGGATATACTGCTGGCCGGTACCGGCCCGTAGGAAAGAGACAGAATTCAGCTTCCCGTAGATGTAACTCTTTGAATCGGCATAATAGGGATTGAGGACGCGGATCTCCTTGGCCGATTTATAGGTGCCGTATTCAGCTTCCCACATCCAGAGCCGGAGAGCAGTGCGGTTCTTCCCGTAACGGAATTTAAGACCCCAGCCATTGGTATGGATCAGGGCGCCCAGAGCCCATTGTTTTTCCAAAAGGACATTGTCGGGCAGCGTATCAGGTACTGGTTGATACTGGGCTTGCACTGATTTACCCGTCAGGCAAAACAGGGGAACGAGAATCAGGATCAGGTATGCCGCTGCTCGTTTCATTTGCAGAAAAACTGATGTGGTGGAACAAAGGTAAAAATAAAAGAGGCTGTCTCAACTTTTGAGACAGCCTCTTTTTATCGTCCCCGCTTTTTCAGGGATAAACCGTTATTCTGTCAATGACGTTCAACCTGGTAACGACCTCGTTCACCGTATGCTGCACATCGCTGACCCGTGGTACAGGAAGAGATGATGAGACCAACGACCACAATCGTCAGGAACAGGATGACGATTTTTTTCATATTTTTGATCGACAGAGACATATAAAAAGATTTGGTTACAAAATTACGAAATTCTCAGTAAAGAACAATTTTTTTCACTGGATATTGCGGAAAGTTTTCAACTTCGATTCGTTTATAAATCAATTATGGAAAAAATCGACCCGGTTATTGAAGGGAGCTGGAAGGCGGTCCTCCGCGATCAGTTTGACCAACCCCGGTTTGCAGCCCTGAAATCCTTTTTACTGGAAGAACGGAAGCGATACCGGATTTTCCCTCCCGGGTCCCTGATCTTCAATGCCTTCAATTGCACATCATTTGATCAGGTCAAGGTGGTGATCCTGGGACAGGATCCCTACCATGGTCCCGGGCAGGCGCACGGCCTCTGCTTTTCGGTTCCGGAAGGGGTGGCCCAGCCTCCCTCTCTGGTGAATATCTTCAAGGAGATCCATGCAGATCTGGGACTATCGCCACCGGCCCATGGGAATCTGACCAAATGGGCCAACCAGGGGATCCTGTTGCTCAATGCCACCCTGACTGTTAGGGAGAACCAGGCCGGTTCCCACCAGGGGAAAGGGTGGGAACAATTTACGGATGCCGCAATACTAGCCCTTTCTCAGAAACGGGAGGGGCTGATATTCCTCCTCTGGGGAAATTACGCCATCGCGAAGCGGGAAATGATCGATACCTCCAGGCATTTTATCCTCACAGCTCCACATCCTTCGCCCTTATCAGCTTCCCGGGGTTTCTTCGGCTGCCGCCACTTTTCCCGGGTCAATGATCTCCTGCGCCAGATGGGAAAGGAGGAAATTGACTGGAGCCTCAGATGACGTTGAGCACCTCCGGATGATCCGGCCTGCCGATCTCCTCTCCCTTGAATCCCAGGTATTTTTCCGCCGGATTGTAAGGGATGGTCATTTTATCCAGGAGCGGTTCGACAGAGACCTGATGCAGTTGCATCCCCAGATTCCAGGGATCCATGCCTAACACCAGCCCGGCCATCTCTTCATAGGTCAGGACCGGAATCCCAAATCCATTTTCTCCGTAGGTTTTGCCTTCCATCTCGGCGATGACATATTGCCAGCGGTCCAGAAAATAGGTGCAACCCGGACAATTGGCCACGATGAAGTCGGGGCGATAGGGTTCCATGGAGTCGAACTTCTTTTTACAGTTGGAGAGTGAATACCCGCGGTTCTCCTTGATGATGTAGTTTCTGAATCCGAATCCGCAGCAATGCCTGCGTTCAGGATAATCCACCACACTGCCCCCCCAGGTTTCTATCATCCCAGAAAGGACCCGTGGAAATTCTGCTCCTCCCACCCCTCGCGAGGGAAATATCTTAGCGTAGTGGCATCCGATGTGCTCGACGGCCCGGAGCGGTTCCCCTGTGTGGGCATTGATCAGCCGGTAGCGGGACATCATTGCGATCTCTTCCCGGAATTTATAGATGATATCGCTGGTATGAGCGACATTATCCGGGATCGTGAAATCCCTGCCCGTCGAGTTTTTCAGCTGCCGGCGGGATTGTTCCAGGGCTTCCGGGAAATGATGCCAGGTTTCCAGCACTTCTTCATAAACACCAAATGAGGTGACACAGGAGGGGACAAAATTCCGGTATCCAGCCTTATTCATCAGGGAAAACTGGCGCGCCACCACAGCCCTTGTGGTTTCGAAGGGTATCAGCCCTGCATGGTAGGCTATACCCGTGCAGGTAGTCTGGTGCGGATCATCAAACAGATCTTTCCCCAGGTAATCCCTCAGGATCCGGATGAACGCAATCTCTGAACCGGGAAAAAAGTTCTGCCGGATACAACTTCGGGCATAATAATAGCGGTCATCCGCTATCTCTTTATGGTAATCTGCCCAGGCGTGCTTCTTGGTTTCCATGTTTACGATGCGTCACTGATTTCTTCCTGCAGATAGTGCTCCAGCATTTCAAACCTTTTCAGAGCACCGGTCTCTGCAAAAATAGTTTGCAATTCATCCAGATCCTCCTTGCTGATTGTCCGGAGAGTTCCCGGCCCCTCCTTTTTATAGGCAGCTCCCAACCGGTTCAGGATGCTGGCCGCATGTCTGCGATACCACTCCCATACGGGACCCTGTTCCGGATGTCCTTCCAGATCCATCTCGTCAATGTAAACACAATATCCATAGTTCAGGATGTTTTGTCCGATGGTCCGTTTTACCTCCAGTTGCTGACGTCCCTTCGCAGACCTGCGGAAATATCCGAGTTCCTGGGAAAGGTTGCGGAGCGATTGCACAATATATCCGGGTGTATTCCCCCGCGGACAACGGGTTTTGCAGGAGAGGCACTCGCCGCAGTACCAGATGGTATCGGAGGAAAGAAGTTGCTCTATCTCTTCCTCATTGCCCCGTTGAACTGTTTCCACAATAATCCGCGGGTCATATTCATAAAAGCCGGCTGCCGGACAAATGGCCGTGCAGGTACCGCATTGAAAGCACCGCTTCAATCCTTCCTGCATCCGGATGTCGGCTTCCAATCGTTCACGCAGATTCATCCCTGACCATTTTTTTTCCACAGTCCGGGCATACCTCTTGTCTGCATGGATGGCCCGGCTTATGGATAACTCGTGTGTTACAGGATGGGCAAATACAATACCCTTTCGATTCTTGAGACTTCATATAGGGAGGTTTTATTACTTTCCTGGATAAATGCCGCAGGTTTGCTGAATGACAGTAGGAACATTGAGTAGCCTGAAGAGAGGAGATCATCAGTTGATGACATGCCTCGCACCGGTACCAGAATTCACTGGTCATGAAGTCTCCCCCCTCAATGATGATGGCCTTTCCCAGTGTAAATGCCTCGGCAATGGTTCGCCTGGCCCGGTCGTAGACCCGGGTCAGGGTTGGGCGTGAAATCCCCATCTCATTTGCTGCCTGTGCATGAGTCTTCCCAAGATAGTCCACCAGCCGGAACGCTTCAAACTCCTCCATGAGCAGGATGACAGGATCCAAATCCTGAACCGGGACGCCAAAGGGCCTGAATCCCTCCATCACAGGAGGCTGTGTAATGAACCGCTTGCGTTTTGGCCTGGGCATGATGGTACAAAGATAGAGAAAATAATGAACATATGTTCAAAATAATTTGTGATATTAATCACACATCTGACCTGTTTCTTTCTGACCATTCATTAATTCCGTAACTTCGTAGTTTCGATCTGTTTCGCACGTAAACTATAAAAGATGAACTCAACATTCAGGACCGGTCCAGTCGTACTACTTGTATCGCTGATCGTTATCCTCACCGGATGCAAAAAAGATAACGACCAGCCTGTTCCCACCCCTACATTCGGTAGTATCAACATCCAGTTCAAGCACGTATTCAACGAGATTCCCCTGTTGCTGGACACACTTGCCTGGACGGATGATTTTAACAATTCATTTGAGATCAATGAGGTGCAGTACTTTATCTCCGATGTACGGTTGCATCTCAAAGGAGGAGGGACTTACCAGATTGCCACTTCAGACGGCATTCATTATGTGGATGCCCGGATCCCTGAATCCCACCAGTGGCTGCCTGTTGATCAGATCCCTCCCGCCACGTACGATTCGGTCTCCTTCACCTTTGGCCTGAATGCCGTGAAGAACCAATCCAACCGGTTTCCCGATCCGCCGGAACGCGACATGTTTTGGCCCGAGATCCTCGGAGGAGGGTATCACTACATGAAACTCAACACCAAATGGAAAAACGATACGGTAGCCGAACTCCGCCCCTTCATGATGCACCTGGGCATCGGTCAGATCTACGATCCGGATAAACCGGACTCGATCATCGGCTATGTCCAGAATTATTTTTTCGTTAAACTCGACAGCTCCTCGTTTGTGATGGAAACCGGGAAGCTGAAAATCCTGGTTCTCACGATGCATCTGGACCGTTGGTTCGACGGGCCGCCTGACGCAATCAACCTGGCTACCATGCCCCAGGGGATCATGCAGAACCAACCATTGATGCACACGGTTTGTCTGAATGGGAGAGGGGCTTTCTCCGTGAAGATAGAATGACGAGGGACGAGGTTCAAGGGTCGAGGTTCAAGGTTCAAGGGTCGAGGGAAGACTTATGACCAGAAATACCCTGTATATTATCCTCATCCTGGCGCTTTTTTCCTGCAAAAAGAGTGATCCGCCTGCACCATCGTATCAGCCGACTCCCTATCAGATTGAGATCCCATTTCGTTTCCCGACGCACTTAAATATCCCGGACGACAATCCGATGACGGTCGAAGGGATTGAACTCGGACGAATGCTCTTTTACGACGGCCGTATCTCCGGCCGTACCGATCCCGATTCCATGATGTGCTGTGCGACGTGCCACCTGCAGTCCAGGTCGTTCGAATGCGGTATTGATCACCCGGTTTATACCGGAGGCCATCCGTTTGGCGTGACCGGTATTTCAACCCCCCACTTCATGATGCCCTTGATCAACCTGGTGTGGACCCACACCGGGTACCTCTGGAATGGCGTGATTGAAGAGGGGAATCCGGATCCCTCCCGCCGGCATTTGGAGGACCTGGTCTGGATGGGCATAGTTGCGCCCCACGAAATGCATAGCGATACAAACCAGGCGAAAGAACTGATCCAGCGTATTCCGGGCTATCCGCAGCGATTCGAACAGGCGTTTGGAAGCCCTGTGGTCACCGTAAAAAATATGGGGAAGGCCATTGCCCAGTTTGTCCGGACCCTGATCAGCGCCGATTCAAAGTTCGACCAGTACCTCCGGGGAGAGGTACAACTGAACCCTGCCGAACTAAATGGCTATATTCTATTCGTCACCGAGCAGGGAGGCGACTGTTTCCATTGCCACGGAGGAGAGGGCAACCCGCTTTTTACCACAAACTTGTTCTACAACAACGGGAAAGATTCTGTGTTTACCGATCCGCGCGACCGGTATCAGGTTACGGGCAATCCAAACGACATAGGGGCATACAAGGCTCCCACGCTTCGCAACCTGCTATTCACCGCTCCATATATGCATGACGGAAGATTCAGGACCATCGATGAGGTTCTTGACTTTTACAGTTCCGGGCTGGTCTGGTCACCATACATCAATCCACTGATGCACCACATCTCCACCAATGGAAATCAGCTGACTCCTGCTGAGAAAGCCGACCTGAAGGCGTTTCTGTTGACGCTGACAGATAGTACCTTTGTGACCAATCCGGAGTTTGGGATGCCCGATCTCCCCTGAACATATGCATTTACCTGATCAATTGGACGCTTCTTTATTAGTATAATGAAAAGGGTTATGAATCGGTTCATAGGGTTCTGATTTATGATTTTGTAAAGATAGTACGGAAATCGTAATTTTACATTTTGCATGTTGAATTTTGAATTGATCCTGTGATCTCGTTTCCCAACGCTAAAATCAATCTCGGCCTTCACGTTACGGAAAAACGTCCCGATGGCTTCCACAACATCGAAACTGTATTGTATCCCATACCCATCACTGATATTCTCGAGATCATCCTGTCGGAAAAAAAAGGCATAGCGTTTACGGCAACTGGTACCCCTATCCCCGGCGATCCTGAGAAGAACCTGGTGCTGAAAGCGGTTAACCTGATATCAGATACCGGATACAGGATCCATCTCCACAAGATCATCCCCACGGGCGCTGGCCTGGGTGGCGGATCCGCCGACGGAGCCTTTGCCCTGAAGCTGCTGAACGACCTTTGGAAGCTTGACTTGTCGGTTGCCCAGATGCAGGATTTTGCACGGCGGCTCGGCAGCGATTGTGCTTTCTTCATCGAAAACCGGCCGGTATTTGCCTTCGGTAGAGGGGATCGGTTTGAACCGATGGCACCGGATCTGTCGGAGTACCGGATCGTCATTGTGGTTCCGCCTGTTCAGGTCAGCACCCCGGAAGCATACTCCCTGGTTACACCCCGGCAGCCGCTTCACTCTTTAAAGGAGATCATCTCACAGCCTGTGGAAGAGTGGACAGGTCTTCTCACCAACGACTTTGAGGAACCGGTTATGAACAACTACCCGGTGATCCGGGAGGTCAAGGAAGAGCTGTACCGGCAGGGAGCGATCTATGCTGCCATGAGCGGAAGCGGGGCGGCCGTGTACGGAGTCTTCAGTAGGCAGTGGGCAGTGGGCAGTGGGCAGTTTGATCCTTCGTTTCGGGTTTACATAGGCTAGATCCTGTTGCCGCGTCGCTCCGCTCCTCGCAATGACAAGGTTGCTGGTTGCTTTCTGCACACTGCCCACTGCCAACTGCACCCTGTGCCCTTATGCCCTTGTGCCTTTATCTCGGTGTTTTCCAGAGCATGATGGCCGCAATGATGGCAAAGAAAATATTGGGCAACCAGACCGCCAGCAGCGCAGGAATGTTGCCGAAGATCCCAAATACGGCAGATACTTGCATGAACAGGATGTACAGGAAGGTCAGCGCAAGACCAAATCCCAGATGATACCCGATTCCTCCACGTACTTTACGCGACGAAACGGCCACTCCGATCAGGGTAAGGATGATGGCGGCAAAAGGGTGGGCTATCCGTTCGTAATTCTTGACCTGGTAGTGAATGACATCGGGATCTCCCCGCAGCAGTTTCTTCACGATGGTTTCCCTGAGCTTCATGTACCCCAGCACCTTGATCTCCTCCACATCCTCAATGAAATCTTCCGGTTTGATGGGTATCAGGGTATCCATTCGAACTCCCTTGTGCAGTGTTTCCGTTACGCTGTCAATCTTCCGGGTGTAGTAATTCTCGATGTTCCATTTGCCGGTCACGGTATCGTATGAAACTTTTTCGGACTTGAGTTTGAATTTCAGTTTCGGTCCGTCAAACTCCTCCAGCGAGAATTTCCATCCGGCGTTACTTTTCAGGTTGAAGTTCTCCATGTAGATGAAGGTGCCGGGACTGACCTGCTTGTGGACGTTCATATCGCTGTATTTGCGCGGTTCGCGGAGATACAGGTTTTCAAATTCGAACATCGTCCGGTTGGTGTATGGGATGATGAAATTAGCCAGCAGGAAGGAGATGATCCCGAGGATCATGGCAGAGACCAGGAAGGGGACCAGCATCCGCCAGAAGCTGATCCCGCTGCTTAAAATGGCGATGATCTCGCTCCGGGAGGCCATCCTGGAGGTAAAGAAAATGACTGCTATAAAGGTCAGCAGGTAACTGAAGAGGTTGACAAAATAGGGGATGAAGTTGAGGTAATAATCGAAGATGATCGCCCCCAACGGGGCATCGTTTTTCAGGAAGTCGTCTATCTTTTCGGAAATATCGAAAACAATTACGATAAATATCAGCAGTAACAGGGTAAAGAAAAAGGTGCCCAGGAATTTCCTGATGATATATAGGTCGATCGTTCGCATCAGAAGATATCCATTCTGTACCGTTTCCCGTTCTGACTTGCCGGGAGCCAACCGGTTTTCAGGGAAATATAAAACTCATACTGTCCGGGTTTCTCAGGGGTGATGATGTGGATAACGGTATCGTATCCTGAGGCCGGGACTTCAATGTAGGTGATCTCAGGTCCCTGTTTTTCTCTGACCATACTCTCCTCGCCCTGATGGATCGAATAGACCAGAAAGGTCGGCTGATCCGGATTTCGGTCAAACCGGAGGGATTGGTCCCCGGGGTTCAACACCCTGACGGGAAGTGCAATCTCTTTTCCCGATGGGAATCTGAGTGGATCTGTTGGAATTACCAGAGGAATGGTGGTATAGGAACTGAAATCGGTGACGAAGGTGAACATGAGGCTATCCCCGGAAGGTAACTTCAGCACTTGTTTGTCGGGAATGAATCGCCAGTAGTCGTGATCAACGATCATGACGGTTTGACCCTGGAATTCCCGAATCAACTCCTCCCAGTAATTAAACTGAGTCACATGGCTATCGTAGTCACATATATTGAAAGCCGGTTGGCCTGTATAAAAGATGTATTTCGATGCATTCTGGTATGAATTAAAGAAGATAACCGGATGTCCGTCAGCTTTTTCGGCAATGGCATTGGCCCAATCTGCTTTTCGCTGCAGTTCCGTAAGGTTGACCAGTTTTCTGGGGAGGTGTAAAAAATCGTGGATGATATACACCCTGAATCCGATAATCAGGATCAGGCTGATCGCTGCCAGGGTATAGAATACAGGATGGAGCCGTTTTCGCTTTTCCAGGGATCGGATCGTCAGGATCATCAGCGGGATGAAAGCCGGAAGAGTCCAGTTCGGTTCAATTTTTCCCCGGAATGAATAGAGCAGAAAGAAGAGCAGGATTCCGATGGCCGTGAATTTCAACGCACGGTCAAACGGATTTCCGGTTTTGTATGAGAAGGTCAGCCAGAAGAAAAATATAGCGGTCAAAGGCCCATAAATACCGAATTGTCCGGCGATGTATTCGATAAAGTAGGTCAGATACTGGTGTTCATGGATATTCCTTTCAACCAGGTGATAGCGGATCGTCGGAAAATCATTCATGTAGAGCCATATCATGTGCGGCAGGAACAAGACCACTCCGGCGGCGATGGCGAGATAGAACGTCTTTCTTTTGAACAGCCCGAAATTGCTCAGGATGGTGAACAGGATCACCAGGATCCCGTTGTATTTGCTGTACAGCAGGCATGCCATTGTGAGACCCAGAAGCAGGGCGGATAGGGTGTCATCTTTTTCGAGGTAGCGCTGATAGATCAGAAAAAAGAGGGCTGTAAAAAGCAGCAGGGGATCGTCGGGGGCAGCAAGGAATCCCCCCGCATTGGCAATGAGCGTTGAAAAGAGCAAGGCTGCAAACAGCAGGGGTTTTTTCGTTTCCGACAGCCGGATAATCAGAAATACACTGAAGGTACTGCAGAGAACAAAGAAAATCCTGACTCCGGTTTCGTTGTGAAGCAGGGTATAACCTGCTCTGATCAACAACGCCACCATAGGTGGATGTTCGTAGTATCCCCAGCCTAAATGTTCTCCGTACAACCAGAACAATGCTTCATCATCCATCAATCCTGTCAGTGCCGCCTGTGCCAGGTTGACGATGAACCAGACCACCAGGATAATCCATAGTCCGGAAGTCATATCTGGTTTGGATCCAGTCAAAGTTTCTTCGTTATGTGCCATGATGCTGTTATAACCGGTTCATTAGTTGAATAACCATGGTGTTTTTCCAGGAAGCGAAGCTTCCCTCGATAATTTTGTTTCGGGCTTCCCGAAGCAACCACATATAAAAGCCGAGGTTGTGAACGGTAGCGATCATGGCCGCAAGCACCTCCCTGGAGATGAAGAGGTGTCGGAGGAAAGCCCGGGAGTAATCCCGATCCGTAAATAGTTCCCCTTCCGGGTCGAGCGGGGAGAAATCATCCCGCCACTTTTCATTCCGGATGTTGATGATCCCCTGCCGGGTGAAGAGCATTCCGTTCCGGCCGTTCCGGGTAGGGATCACACAGTCGAACATGTCCACTCCGAGCGCAATGCTTTCCAGAATGTTGGCTGGTGTGCCCACCCCCATGAGGTAGCGGGGTTTGTCGGACGGAAGGATCCGCGTGACCGCTTCAGTCATCTCGTACATCACAGGAGCCGGTTCTCCTACCGACAACCCTCCGATGGCGTTCCCCTCTGCGTGGCAGGAGGCGACGAATTCGGCCGATTTGACCCGCAGCTCTTTGTAAACGCTACCCTGCACCACAGGGAAGAGGCTCTGGGTATAACCATGCGGACAGGCAGTTGTTTCGAACCGCTCGATGCACCGGGTGAGCCAGCGATGAGTCCGTTTCATCGACTTAGCGGCATAGGCATATTCACAGGGGTAGGGGGTACATTCGTCGAAGGCCATGATGATATCAGCTCCCAGTGCCCGCTGGATCTCAATGACCGATTCGGGCGTAAAAGTATGTTTCGATCCGTCGATGTGTGACTGAAATACCACGCCGTCTTCCTTGAATTTTCGTATATCGGAAAGGGAATAGACCTGGTACCCGCCGCTGTCGGTAAGCACCGGCTTGCTCCACCCGTTGAATTTGTGGATCCCGCCGGCTGCCGAAACCACATCCACCCCCGGCCTGAGGTAGAGGTGGTAGGTGTTGGAGAGTATGATCCGGGCCTGTACATCTTCCCGCAACTCCTTCATGTGTAACGCCTTGACCGCCCCGGCGGTCCCTACGGGCATGAAAAAGGGGGATTCGACGGTGCCGTGGTCGGTCGTTAGCAGACCCGCCCGGGCAAAAGTTCCGGGATCGGTATGGGTGATGGTGAAGGTCATAAATTGCGCAGGGTCATCTCGTAGAATGCGCCGGAAGCGCAGCTATTAGCGGTTGTCGCAATTTTTCGACAAAGGTAGGTTTTATTTTAGGAATATGAATAAATTTGCCTGTTCCACCTGTTAAATCTTGTTAAATGCCCGACGCCTTCATTCACCCAAATCCGGTTCTTTTCACTCTCTTTTTACTTTATGGATTTTGTTTCCTGGTGCAGATGGTGTTTTACTGGGGAATCTTTTTTAGATTAGGCACAAGGGCACAGAGGCACAGGGGCACAGAAAACCTTGACCCTCGACCCTCGACCCTCGACCCTGCTCCCGGGGTTTCGGTCGTTATTTGCGCCCACAATGAGCATCATCATCTGGTCTATACCCTGCCCCAGGTGCTGGAGCAGGATTATCCCGACTACGAAGTGGTAGTGGTGGACCATGCTTCCGAAGACGATACCGGTTTCCTGCTTTCGGAACTCTCCGACCGGTACAAACACCTGAAGATCGTGACCATAAAACATGACCTCAACTTCTTTCACGGGAAAAAATTTCCTTTGTCAATCGGGATCAAATCGGCGCAGCATGAGATCATCCTGTTGACCGATGCCGATTGCCGTCCCGCAGGCAATCAGTGGATCCGTCGGATGAGCGAGGGGTTTACGGATGGAAAGGAGATTGTTCTGGGATATGGTGCGTACGAAAAGCGAAAAGGGATATTAAATGCCCTGATCCGCTTTGATGCGGTACAGGTGGCTATACAGTACCTCTCCTTTGCCCTGGCGGGGATCCCCTACATGGGTGTGGGAAGGAATCTGGCTTACAAAAAAAGCCTCTTTTACACCCAGAAGGGATTTATTACGCACTATACTATCAGCAGCGGGGATGACGATCTCTTCATCAACCAGGTGGCACGGGAAAAGAATACGGGAGTGCAATTCCATGCGGATGCATGTACCTACTCTGAGCCAAAGCGCACCACGGGTCAATGGATCAACCAGAAACGGCGCCACCTCACAACCGCCACTCACTACCGGTTTATCCACCGGTTTCTGCTTGGTTTGTTCAGTGCCTCCCAGCTCCTCTTCTGGGTCCTGCTGATCCTCCTCCTTTCCCTGAATTTTGCCTGGATATTCGTTTTAAGTGTACTTTTGCTGAAATGGGTAAGCCAGTACGTGGTCCTCGGCAGGGGATTCTCCCGGCTGCAGGAGAAGGGATTGATCGCCTGGATTCCCCTTCTGGAGTGGGTAATCCTGCTGCTTCAACTGCTGATCGCCGGTTCGAACCTCATTACCAAACCCCGTAAATGGAAGTAGCCTCTCACCTCACCGAGAAAGCACAACGCGATTATAAACTGGTCATCGAAGCCCGGGAAAACGGGGATCAGAGAGCCTACGCCGAACTCCTGAACAACTACCGCGACTCTCTCTACTTCCTCCTGCTGAAGATGACCAACAACCCTACCGATGCCGAGGACCTGACTATCGAAGCCTTTGGAAAGGCCTTCAGGAACCTGCACCAATACTCACCTGAATATGCTTTCAGCACCTGGCTCTTCAAGATTGCGGCCAACAATTGCATCGATTTCCTGCGGCGGTCCAAACGGATCATCTTTGCCGACAACCCTGCTGAGGAGAACAATGGCCGCGACGAATACCCGACCAACCTTCCGTCTACCATCCTGGATCCCGAAGAGAAAGTGATCGAAAAGCAGAAGATCAAGTTGATGCGGGAGGTAGTGGAGAAGCTCAAGCCACACTACCGGAATCTGATCGAACTAAGGTATTTCAAGGAGTGGTCGTACGAGGAGATCGCTACCGAACTGGACCTTCCGCTGGGAACCGTAAAAGCTCAACTGTTCCGTTCCCGCGAGTTCCTCTACCAGATCCTCAAGCATGCGGAGGAGAAGATATAACATGCGGAGGAGAAGATATAAGTAGTGAAATAGTGAGGTAGCGAGGTAGCGAAATTTCGCTTTTCGCTTCTCGCTTTTCGCTTCTTGCTATCTTTTTCTGCCCACTGCCTACTGAGTACTGCCAACTAAAGCACCACTATTTTTCGAACATCCGTAGTTTTCCCGGACCGGAACCTGATCAGATAGACCCCCCGGCTTCTCCCTTCAAAGTTGATCATGATGGATCGCATGTGGCTGGCATCTTTCTCCTGAAGCAGTTTTCCTGATTCATCCACCACCTGTATCATCATGTGATCAAAGGGTGTTAAAAACGTGATCTGAAGAAGATCCCTCACAGGATTGGGAGCCATTATGATCCTGTGTTCTATGCTCTTTTCCGGAATCCCTGAGATACTGTTATTTGCCGTGATCAGCCAGAGGTCAGGATCGAACAGCACCGAATCGATGGCAAAGGGAATAACGACCTGGAAGGTCTCCCCTGAAAATGTATGATCCAGGCGGAGCAGTGTATACTGTGCCTGGTTCTTGAACAGGATGGGCAGTGGCAGTTCGAAAAAGGAAACCGATGGGTGCGACTGCGTCTGGTCGATGGTCAGGGACACCGTGTCTCCCAATTGGGTCCAGGTGATCTGATACGATGGAAAACCCTGCCCGGTGAACCAGTCGTCGAAATACCAGGTGAGATCCTGGCCGGAACTCGCCTCCAGGTGTGCTTTCAGATCGGCTGTCCGGGCAAATCCATGGTTGACTGCAGGATCGTACAGGTAGTTGTTGACTGCCGAGAAAAAGGCTGAATCTCCGATTACCCATCTGAGCTGATGCAGGATCATGGCTCCTTTGGCATAGCTGAGCCGGGAGCTGAAAATGCGGCTTACCGAAGTGGTATCATCACACCATACCGAACCATCCGGCTTGCTGGTTATACTGGTGATCCGGCTCCGTTTAAACGGCATCCACCATTCTCCTCCGAACATGTGTTCATAGGCGAGTCCCGACAGATACGTGGCGAACCCTTCGTTCAGCCATATGTCTTCCCAGCTGCCGCAGGTGACCATATCGCCGAACCAGCTGTGAGCCAGTTCATGCGCCATCAGTTCAAAGTTGAAGGAGCCCAGGAAGGTGAAGGTCTGATGCTCCATGCCACCTCCCCAGTTGAACTGGCAATGGCCGTACTTTTCAGTGGCAAAGGGGTAGAGTCCGAAGAGTGTGTCATAGAGTTGCATGATGGGGATGATTCCTGGCGTTTGTGAGGCCGCTGATGCTGAATCTTCCGGGTAGGGGTAATTAAGAACCTCTACCTGGCTGGCGCCGAACGGGACATAATCGGAATACCTTGAATAATTGGTTACAGCCAGGCAAACCAGGTACGTGGCGATCGGGTACCGGTGCTTCCAGTGGGTGATCTTAGTTGACCCTTCCAGGATTTCTGAAACCAGGCGGCCGTTGCTGGCGCTGCGGTAAGCGGCCGGAGCCGTGATAAAGATATCCAGCGAATCGGCTTTGTCGGTGAGGTCATTCTTACAGGGCCACCAATCGCTTGCTCCGTATGGTTCCGAAAGGGTCCACAGCACCGGGACTCCGTTGTGGTCGGCGGTGATGAAAGAACCGAAACCGGTTACCGGAGGAGCCCCCTGGTAAAAGACTGAAACGGAATCAATATGGTAGATTCCGATGACCATCGGGAGGGGAATGGTGATGATTCCTCCGGTATGGATGAATCCCACCTGCGCATGATGAAAGACCACCGAGTCGACCGTCAGCGAATCGCTGAGGTTGAACCGGATGGAATCGAAATTCATAACGAGCGGTTTGAACCTGGTGGTCACCTCTCCACGGATGTAGTGCTGGGCCGGATCAACTTGCCAGGCAATCCGGTGGTACACCAGGTCGTACTCAGTGATCAGGTTTTCGGGGAATGCACTCCATCTGCCGACACGTGCATTCTTCTCCGCTTCGGCTATTTGGTCTAACTGACCGGGAGAAAACGGATCCTGGGCCCGCGTTAATATGGATGATAATAGGACCAGGCAAAGGAGATAGGGTCTCATATGGCTAGTTGGTTTTAAATTCAATTACTTCACTTTTGAATGATAAAGGTACGAAATTGCATTCTATTGGCAATTCCTGTCATCGGACACATTTCTTATCTTTGCAATGGACAAATTGGACACGATGATTTTCAAAGAAGCAATCCTTCAGGGGATCCCGGAAAGTTTACCGGAACCTCGCCCTAACGATCCTGCCATTAACCACGCTCCCGTAAGAAAAGATAGTTTATCTGCAGATGAGAAGAAGCTGGCTCTGAGAAACGCCCTACGCTATTTCGACAAAAAACATCATGCAGTTCTGGCTCCAGAGTTTGCTGAAGAGTTGAAGAACTTCGGACGGATCTACATGTATCGTTTCCGTCCGGCCTATGAGATGTTTGCACGCCCGATCAGTGAATACCCGCACCAATCCATTCAGGCGGCCGCCATCATGCTGATGATCCAGAACAACCTCGATCCGGCGGTGGCCCAGCATCCTTACGAACTGATCACGTATGGCGGGAATGGCGCCGTATTCCAGAACTGGGCGCAGTACCTGCTCACCATGAAGTACCTGGCGGAAATGACCAACGAACAGACGCTGGTGATGTACTCGGGCCATCCGATGGGATTGTTCCCGTCCCACAACGATGCCCCGAGGGTGGTAGTCACCAACGGGATGATGATCCCGAATTACTCCAGCCAGGACGACTGGGAAAGATTCAATGCACTGGGTGTAACGCAGTATGGCCAGATGACGGCAGGATCCTACATGTACATCGGTCCGCAGGGGATCGTCCACGGCACGACCATCACCTTGCTGAATGCAGCCAGAAGAAAGTCCGCAGTCTGCAGTCCTCAGTCCTTGAATCTCGGTCACGAGTCTCGGGTCACGGGTCACGGGTCACGGGTCACGGGTCACGGGTCACGAAATGATCTTACGGGCAAGGTCTTCGTCTCCTCCGGCCTCGGAGGGATGTCGGGTGCTCAGGCCAAAGCCACAGTTATTGCCGGCGGCATCGCCGTAATCGCCGAGATCAATCCCAAGGTGGTACAAAAACGGTTCGAACAGGGATGGGTGGATGAGGTCTATACCGATCTCGACAAGCTGATCGGGCGGATGATATCCGCCCGGAATGAGAAAAAAGCCGTCTCTCTCGCTTATCAGGGAAACGTGGTGGATCTCTGGGCACGCTTTGCTGAAGCGGAGCTGCAGGTGGAGCTTGGTTCCGACCAGACCTCCCTGCACAATCCCTGGGCCGGAGGGTATTATCCGGTCGGATTGACCTTCGGGGAGTCGAATGAACTGATGGTCAAAGATCCGGCAGCCTTCAGGAAGGCAGTTCAGGAATCGTTACGCAGGCAGGTGGTTGCGATTAAAACGCTGACTGACCAGGGAATGTACTTCTGGGATTATGGCAATGCCTTCCTGCTGGAAGCTTCCCGGGCAGGGGCGGAGATCGTCAATCCCGACGGGACCTTCATCTACCCCTCTTATGTCCAGGATATCATGGGACCGCTCTTCTTTGATTACGGATTCGGACCTTTCCGGTGGGTCTGCACTTCGGGCGATCCGGAAGATCTGCGGATCACAGATGAGATCGCCGCTTCGGTACTGGAAGAGATCGCCTCTCAGGCACCCATGGAGATCGAAATGCAACTGCGCGACAACATCCACTGGATTCGGGAGGCCGGAAAGAACAACCTCGTGGTTGGATCACAGGCCCGGATCCTCTATGCCGACTGTGAAGGACGGACAAAGATTGCAGCGGAATTCAACCGGGCTATCCGGGAGGGGAAGATCTCAGCTCCCATCGTGTTGGGGCGCGATCATCACGATGTATCCGGAACCGACTCCCCCTTCCGGGAAACGTCAAATATCTATGATGGCTCCTCCTTTACTGCCGATATGGCCATCCAGAATGTCATCGGCGACAGTTTCCGTGGTGCTACCTGGGTATCGATCCACAACGGTGGCGGCGTCGGCTGGGGTGAAGTGATCAACGGAGGGTTCGGTTTATTACTGGATGGCACGCCAACTGCCGACTGCAAACTGCAAACTATGTTGCACTGGGACGTCAACAACGGCATCGCCCGCCGCGCCTGGGCCCGGAACGACGAGGCGATCTTTGCGATTCAGCGCGCGATGAAAGAAGAACCCGGATTGCGTGTCACCTTGCCGAATAAGGTAGAGGAAAACATACTGCAGGAACTCTTCTGATACCGCTGCTTCGTCTCCCGAGCACTCGGGATCCTCGCAGTGACGATGATACCGGATAAGGTTACCAGTTTGCCGATACCAGTTCCTGATCCTGTCCGGGATTTCCAAAGATATTTTCGAGTTTCACCAGCCCGTACTTGTAAGTGATCCAGTAGTAAGAGGCAAAAGTTAACGTGTCGCCACCGAAGTACATCTTTCCGTCCTTCCTGACTTTGATACATTCGAACTTTCCCGCCTGGACGGTCACATTATCTGTCAGATTGAGAACCGTTACCAGAATGGTATCCGGCGGATTGATCCAGGTATAAACGGTTCCAACCTTGGCATCCGTGCGCAGATTGATTTGCACATTCAGGGGATTCAGGCTGAAGACCGATCCCCACTCTTCCGGTGTGCAAAACATGTAGGTGGTACTGGTGGGCAGGTTCCAGGCACAGGTTCCCTGTTGATAGGTCAATTCGTACACCCCGTTTCCCAGGTCCTTGGTCACCTCCACGTTATACTCGCACGACCCCTTCAGGTTGGTGATCCGGTATACCCGGAGATGTCCTACCTTGGCCAGGGTAAACGAGGTGGTGGGATCCGGGGTGTTGTTGTCGTTCTTTTTCTTGCAACCGACGGAGGTCATGACCACAGATACGATGATCATAACCAGCAGATAACTGATCTTTTTCATACTAATGGCTTTTTATGAATGTGGCTTATATCATGGAAAAAGGACCGTGGTAAGAACCTGACTCTCGATGTTGGAGGAGTCGGAAGGTTCCGTGTATTCCATTTTAATGAAGCCGTACTGTTTACTCAGGTAGATCGTGCCTTTGGTGGTGATGTCGGTGGATGAGTGCATCCGCGACTCGATCGAATATTTTCCGCATTTGTAAGACCCGGCAGTGACGTTAACCGGTACATCCGCGTTTTTCAGCGTCAGGAAGGTGGTATCATCGCCGTTGATGAACCGGTAGGTTTTATTGATCACGGCATCGAGGTAAAAGGAGTAGCGGATATCGGTGGAGGAGGTGCCAGCCATAACCGATAACCGGAACGGTTCCACCATCCAGTTGAATTGCCGCTGGGCAAACGGCCAGCCGCAGTCGTTTGTCTCGGTTACAGTGAAGAGATAGGGAGAGGGTTCCGACCCGATATTCTGGAGTACTTCACAGGTTGTTCCGTTGTAAAGCTGGGTTTCATAGCTCCAGGAAGCGCCTGTTTTGGCAAAACTGAAATAAGCCGAAGGGTCCATATTGGGATTGATCAGGATCAGGTAGCCTTCGTAGGTGACAAACTGTTTGCCCAGGGGGCCGCATTCGTTCCCGGCCATTCGGATCACCATCAGGCTCTCTTCCTCCAGGAATACATACCCACCCAGGTCCCAGTTGGCACATTGCGGGTTGGTGGAATCACTCAGGATCAGATTAAAATAGAGGATGCCGTTCTGAAACATAAACCCTTCCAGGAAGTTGATCTGTCCCAGCTCAAAGATGCCGTTGAGCAGATCTCCGGCCGTGTTGGTGAAGAGCGTCACATCGCCGTTTTTCTCAACGCGGGTATTGTTTTTGAAGGTAGTGATCCGTCCGCGCCAGGTGCCTTTTAACTGGTTAAGGGTAACGGATTTGCTGTCGAATCCATTGGCTTTTTTACAGGACTGTTCAGGGAGGATGAAGATGATCACAAAGATCGCCAGGAGCATCTTGCAGACACCCGTGGTAAAAACTCTATGACCGGCTGAATTTTCTCGATGAACCATAGTGTGTGAGTTTGGCTGTTTCCGGATTAAGGGCTAAATTTACGGCAATTTCACCCGATGTGCAATTCTCTATTATTATTTAAACGTAAATCCATGAAAAAGTTGCATCTGCTAGTAGCATTTCCGGCACTTTTTTTTATCATTGCCTGCCGGCAGGAAATCAAAGTGACTTATCCCGAAACAGCAAAAGTTGACACCGTTACCGACTATTTCGGAACCCGGATTGCCGACCCGTTCCGTTGGCTTGAGAACGATGCATCTGCCGAGACGGAAGCCTGGGTATTAGCTGAAAATGCGGTGACCGATGCTTACCTGGCGCAGATTCCTTACCGCGAAAAGGTTCGTGAACGGCTGGAGCAGATCTGGGATTATCCCAAATTCGGGGTTCCCTTCCAGGAAGGGAATTACTTCTTCTATTTTAAAAACGACGGCTTGCAGAACCAGTCGGTACTCTATATTAAAAACGGCATCGACGGAGAGCCTGAAGTGCTGCTTGACCCCAATGCCTTCAGCGAGGATGGAACCATAGCACTGGCCGGCCTTTCGGTATCCCACGATGCAAAATACCTGGCCTACAGCCTGGCTACGAGCGGCTCCGACTGGAATGAGATCCATGTACTGAAGATCGAAGGACGCACTGAGCTTCCGGATGTACTGAACTGGGTAAAATTCTCCGGCATGTCGTGGGAGAAAGAGGGTTTTTACTACAGCCGCTACGATGAACCGGTGAAAGGGCTGGAATATTCCAATAAAAATGAGTTTCACAAGGTCTTTTACCACAAACTGGGGACTCTGCAGGCTGAAGATATCCTGATTTTCCAGGACCCGGATTATCCCCAGCGGAATTATGGTGCCTCGGTGACCGAAGATGAACACTTCCTCATCCTGTACCAATCGGAGTCGACCAGCGGAAATGCCCTTTATTGCAAGGACCTCACGAGGAAAGGGGCGAAATTCGTACCCCTGGTGACCGACTTTGAGAATGACTATACCGTGGTGGATAATTTCGGAGATCAGCTACTGGTGTTGACCAATTGCAAAGCTCCCAAAAAGATGCTGGTACTGATGGATCCTAAGAATCCGAAGCCTGAAAACTGGAAGGTGGTGATCCCCGAACAGGAGGATGTACTGGAGTCGGTCACCCTGGCCGGCGACCGGATTGTCGCTGAATACATGCACAAAGCCGCCAGTGTGGCGCTGCTGTTCGACTACGAAGGAAATCGGACAGGAGAGATTGAACTCCCCACGGTGGGAACTCTGGCGGGTTTCAACGGGAAAAAGGGAGAGAACATTGCTTTCTATGGGTTCACGTCGTTCACATTCCCTACGACCATCTATAAGTATGCGGTCGCTTCCGGCCAGTCGGAAGTGTATATTCGTCCCGAGATCGATTTCGATCCGGACACCTATGAGGTCAAACAGGTCGAATACCCGAGCAAGGACGGGACCCTGATCACGATGTTTATTGTCTACCGGAAAGGGTTACAGCTGAACGGCAGGAATCCGACACTACTTTACGGCTACGGTGGATTCAACATCAGTCTCACACCCGGTTTCAGCGTCACCCGCCTGGTTTTCCTGGAACAGGGAGGCGTTTATGCTGTTCCCAACCTGCGGGGTGGCGGAGAATACGGAGAGGAGTGGCACAAGGCCGGGACCCTGGAACGCAAGCAGAATGTCTTTGACGACTTCATCGCTGCTGCCGAGTACCTGATCTCCGAGAAATATACCTCTTCCGATAAGCTGGCCATCATGGGTGGCTCCAACGGCGGATTGCTGGTGGGCGCCTGCATGACCCAGCGGCCGGAGTTATTCAAGGTGGCTATTCCGCAGGTAGGCGTGCTGGATATGTTACGATACCACCTCTTTACCATCGGCTGGGCCTGGGCTACCGACTACGGTACGAGTGAGACCGAGGAGGGCTTTAACTACCTGATCCGGTACTCTCCGCTGCACAACATAAAGAATGGGGTCAGCTATCCGGCTACCTTTGCCACCACGGCCGATCATGATGACCGGGTGGTTCCGGCTCACTCCTTCAAATTCATGGCCCGCCTGCAGGAAGCCAATACAGGTCCCAATCCCGTGCTGATCCGCATTGAGACCAAAGCCGGTCATGGCGGTGGAAAACCCACTTCCAAGATCATCGAAGAATATGCCGACACCTGGTCGTTCATGTTCTGGAACCTGGGGATGACGCCGTAATTTTTTTCTGCCCCCACCCAACCTTTTCCCATTTCGTTTGGTCATATACATATAGTAAGGGCGACCTTCCAGGTCGCCCTTAAAAAAAGTTATCAACAACGTTTAACCTTTCAGGGGTAAACCGGATTAATGTCTGAAGACAAATCGTATGGGACCTTTTTCGGATGCCAAAATCATCGATGGGATCAGGAAGAAGCGGCGAGAGGTGATCCATTTTATGTACAATGATTATTTCCCGCTGATTCTGGCGTTGGTTGAAAAATCCTCCGGAACCTACCAGGATGCGGAGGATATCTTCCAGGATGGGCTGGTAGCACTCTACCTGCGGTGCCGTGACCGGGAGCTGGTACTTTCCTGCGCCCTGCGAAGCTATTTCTATTCCATCTGTAAGAACCTGTGGCTGCAACGACTGGAGCGGAAGTACAGGCTGGTGTATAAACCGGAACTGCTGGTGAATGAGTGCGAAGAGAAATACGGCGAAAAGGAAGGGCCCACGCGGGAACAGAAGCTGGCGCGTCATCGGGTCTTCTGGCGTCATTTTAAAGCTCTTCCGGAAGATTGCCAGCAGGTATTGTTGCTCTATATCGACCGGGTTCCCTTCCGGGAAGTGGCCGAAAGGCTTGGCTTCACCGATGAAAATTACGCCAAGGTAAGAAAGTATATGTGTAAAAAACTTTTAAGAAACCGGATCAAAAAAGACCCGGAATATGAAATTTGTATAGACCATGATGAACCAGGAAAACCTGCATGAATGGATCTCCCGTTATACCGACGGAGAGCTGAATGAAGTAGAGCTGAAGCAGTTTCTTGCAATCCTTGCCTCGGATCCGGAGGTGAGATCAGAAGCAGTCCTTGACCGGGAGCTGACCGATTTTCTGCGCGACAGGGATCTGCTCAGTTTTCTGGAGGTGATAGATCAGGCCAGATACCGGAAACGCTTTGGATTTGGCCTCAATTGCCTGTTGCTTGCCGCGGTGATGACCATCCTGGTAGCCCTTTCGGGCGTCTGGATCTATATCCATCCTGTCTGGAAGAGCCGGCTGTTTTCACCGGAAAGGGAGGTGGTCAGCACCGGAATTCACCGTCGCGGATCATCAGCCAATGAGCTGCCTTTCGTACGGAGATCTCCCGGGTTTTTCCCCATTGGAATATCCGGAGGAGAACAGGATCAGGGCTTGCTGGCTGCGAACTTCCAGCCGCTGACCTACCTGGAGGGGTGGGTCGGAGTGGTTACCCGTTCCGGAAGATTTTCGTTGCTTTCACCTCAATCCAACCTAGCGATCCATCCGGGAGATACCGTCAAGTTCTCGTGGAGAAACCAGGGTATCACCTCTGTGACGTTCTATGTGATAAACAACCGGGGGGAATTGGTAGTCAGTCGGGAGGGAATCAGGGGAATCTCTCTGACCCTCCTTACAACCTCCTGGGAAGAGGGGCTCTATTACTGGAAATTCCTGGATCAGGACAACCTGTTGCATGTAGGTAAAATATTCATCCGGAAATGAGAGCCCGGGATGGATCGATACCCGGGATGATGATAACCCTCCTCCTCTGGATGGCCATTCCGTTTTTTGTAACCGCTCAGTGTGACCAGCTACAAGTTCCCCGATCCAACATCCCTGCTGATTCCACCGCACTGGCTGCTGATTGGTTTGATCAGGGAAATTACTTTCTCCTCAACCATGCCTGGGAGCCTGCATTACGTGCTTTTAAGGAGGCTGACCGGTTTGCTTCTGACGACCGGCAACGGGCCGCCATCCATCAGAACCTGGGATCTCTGAATTTTTTATTGACAGATTACCAGAAAGCGGCTATCCACTTTGAATATGCCCTCCACCTGCTGGAGGCGGACAGGATGTTTGATGAACGCCGGGCGGAGATCTGCCTAAACCTTGGATTCACCTGCCTGGAAAGGGAAGATCCCGAAGGAGCCTGGCAATGGTTCGCTCGGGCTGAGCGTTCCCATATTTCCGGTACATTTTCCTGGCGCCTGCGGCTGGCACTTGGAAACGGGAATGTTCAGTTCAGCCGGGGAGCCTATGGCGCCGCCATAGCATGGTACGATCGTGCACTGAGCTTGTGTACGCCGGTCATGCCGCTCCTTGAGGAGGAGATCTGGCTGCGAAAAGGCAGGGCATGGAGCTTTCAGGCCCTGGGTATGCCGGATACCGCACTGAGGACCCTGGACTGGACACTGGAAAGGATCCATCAGGCGACCGGCGGAGAGCACCCGCAGATCCCGGAGATCCTTCTGCAGGAAGCACTGTTGCTGAAAGAGGCCGGAACATTAGTGCCCGCCCTGAACGTACTCGAAAAAGCGCTGGATCTGATCCTGGAAACAGAACACGTGTCTATGGCCGGTATCGATTCAGTCAGACCCCTGTGTACCGTCGATGTGCTGCGTTACCGGATTCTGGCGGAGCGCGCGAAAACTCAGTGGCTGCTCTATGGAACAGCCGGACCGGGTTCTCAGGAGATTGCCGGGACCCTACGGGAGATTACCAGGATCCTCGAGCTGGGGGAGCAACTGATCCGGACCAGGACCCTCCGGGAACTCCTGGCCCTGGATCCCGGGATTCAGCGTTCGCTGACCGGTCTGGCCCTCGAATTGCTCCTTCACATGAACGGAAGCGAACCACATGAAGTTCCCGTAATGGTGAATCTGACGGAACGGCTGTGCCAGTTCGAACATACCTGTAATACCGGTATCTATCCAGGTAGCGAAGAACAGAACGATACCGTCAGGTCGCAATTTCACAACCTGATAAAACAACTGTTCAGACTGCATAAACTGCAAAGACTTGAACGAACCGTTCCATCCCGGCCTGAACCTGAAAAGGCTGTACTGGGGATCGAGACACTGACCAGGATGGATTCCCTGGAGGGCCTGATGGGAGAGAACCCGTTTGAGAACTATATAGATAACCGGATTGCACCCGGCCAGGCCGGCATTCCCGATGCCGGCTCGCTGAGTTCCTTGCTTGAGGATGACGAAGCATTGGTCAGATACCTGCTCTGTGATTCTACTCTTTTTACCTTTTTATTTACAGTAGATACTTGTATTGTCCTGAAACAAACGGCAGGTACTCTGGTTGTCCATGATGCACAGGGAATTCTAAGAGCGTTGAAACGTATTGATCCTGAAGGTTTTGTGACTTTCAGTACCCGGTTGCATTCTTACCTGATCGAACCGGTGGGGGCATGGCTTAACGAATGCAACAAGCTCCATATCATTCCTGACCGGCAACTAAGCTCATTGCCCTTTGATGCCCTGCTGATCCCGGGTAGATCAGGTGGAATGGACAGAGAGGAATACCTGATCAACCGGTATGAAACAACCTGCCACACCTCGTTACTTTCCTGGTATACTAAACGGAAAGAACCGCATGATACGTCAGGCATGACGTCATTTGAATATGACCTGGGGGCCTGTGCTCCGGAATTTTCCGGGATTCAATCCGTTCCTTTGCCACAGGCATTGACAGAGGTGGAACGGATTGCCCGGCTATTTCGGGCCAGGGGGCGACAGGTGGCGACCCTGACAAAGGGAGATCTCAGCGAGGAGACGTTTCTCCGGCTGGCTGGTCAATCCAGAATTATCCATCTTGCTACGCATGGAATTACCGATCCGGATCATCCTGAGTTTTCGGGCTGGGTGCTGCCGGGTGATCCCACCCCCTCACCGGAGATGGAACCGCAGGAGAGGTCGCTTGAAATCGGTGCCTTGCAGTCGCTGAACCTACCCAGCGACTTGATGGTCCTGAGCACCTGTGCAGTCAGCTCCGGATCGGGGAGCAAGAGATACCGAATGACGGGATTTCCTGACAATTTCTTTCAGGCAGGGATTCAATCGATTCTCTTCTCACTCTGGGATGTCTCCGATCGGCATACCTATCAATTGATGGATAGTTTTTACAGAAATTACCTGGGTGGCGCAACCTATTCTTCCGCCCTTCGTGCTGCCAAGCTGGAGATGCTCTCCGTCCCCGAAACATCATTCCCTTCCATGTGGGCGGCGTTTGTG
>Ga0163200_1000025_pt1 | contig 72828 bp, 49 predicted proteins | sample PL_2010_200m_FD_113535 | JGI IMG/M metagenome (GOLD analysis project Ga0163200, IMG submission 113535) | Freshwater microbial communities from Powell Lake, British Columbia, Canada to study Microbial Dark Matter (Phase II) - PL_2010_200m | ecosystem: Environmental > Aquatic > Freshwater > Lake ... | reverse complement strand
TATTCAAAACAATACTGGCGAGTACTTAAAATGGTTAGATGTTAGATCGCTTTGTAATTCCTACCTTCCTGTTTTCGGAAAAAAGGACACCATTGTCGCAATTTATTATTTCACTGCAATCCCAAAACACTTATCTTCGACATTCCCAGGCAAGATAACAAGACATAATCTATATCTCAAGTGTTTGAAAGAAACCGGTATAAATGTTATACTCGGGAGATTTAAAGAGAAAACGGTTTACTGTAAAGATTGCAGTAAGAATAATGAAATTGAGAGATTATTACCGGAATCTTTTTCAATTAAACTGAAAAGTTATCGGAAACACCAGTTTCCCGATCCATTCACTCTTCCAGACGGGACACAGATCTTAAAACCCGCTGAATGGAAAGCCCCACTCAGATAGATCCCAACCCCCAAGTATCTTCATGCTTTTTTAGTATTTGTGTGCACTTTTGTGTGTACCCAAACAAAAAACCACTCACAAAAATTCTTGTAAGTGGCTGGTAATCTTGCTCCCCCTGCTGGACTTGAACCAGCGACCCTCTGATTAACAGTCAGATGCTCTAACCAACTGAGCTAAGGAGGAGTATCCCAAAATTGGGAGTGCAAAGATAGAATTTTTTGTTGAATTACCAAGAGGTTTTTCCTATATTTGTACATGCGACTCTCGATCAAAGCACGGACCATTCTCTGGTTCCTGATTTTCTTCCTCTGCGTGTATGCGGTTCTTATCCTCTTTTTTGCATACCTGTATTTCAGTACAAATAGTATCGGCTATTACAAATTTCTCGCCGGAGGGGATGGTGAGATCGACTTCTTCCGGGCTGTCTATTTCAGCGTGGTCTCCTTTCACACCATTGGATATGGGGATATCTACCCCATCACCATGCAGGGACGGGTGATCATGATGATCCAGGCCTTTTTCTCCCTTTTTTATACAGCCGTATTTTCCGGGATGCTGGTCTATTTCATCATACGCAGGCATCCTGATATCATCACCACTAAGCATTTGTATGTCCGCTTTCGCCACAACAACTGGTACCTGAGTGCCAGACTGGGCAACAAAGGACGTCCGATTATCGACCTGAAAGGGCGGCTTGAGGCCTGGCTGATCAATGAGAATTCACGAATCCGCGTGTTTTCTCACCAGATGGATTTGGCCGACCTGGAGTATATTCTCTATTTTGATATTGACCTGGAGGAGGAACGCAGCAAGCCCCTTCAACAGGCGCTGCTTAGCTCGCTCAACGGAGGTCCGGTCATTCATATGAAATACAACCTGATCGGAAATGACCTGCGCTCAGGGGAACAGATTGCCCATTCGGTCTACTACGATTCCACCATGATCCGGTTCGGGACCTTGTTTCAGAAGATCTACTCCTGGGATAAGGCCGGTCACCGGGTTAATTTCCGCTGGAACCATTTTGAACACATAGCACCACTGGACGAAGAGCTGACCTCCGCATTCAAAGCAGGCAACCTGAAGCACTGGTCAGGTCCGGGTTAATAGTTCAAAAAAAATACTGCCAAGTGAATAACTCCTGGGATTTTATTCTTCGGAATTACCTATTTTTGATTATTCATTGAGTGTATATCCTATGATCTTTTCATCGAAAAAACTCTTCCCGATTTTCCTGCTCTTCCTGTTCGCTACCGGGGGAACAAAAATTGCCATAGGCCAGACTCTGGAGCTGCGTGAGATCTGCAGCCTGGACTACCGGACCGACTTTGCTTCCCTGCTGGAAAAGAATAAAGACTCCCTTTTCCCCTCTTCGTCAACCCTTGGATCTGTCCATTTTTACCGCGGGCTCTCCTACCTGGAACAGAGCATGTTCCGGGAAGCCATTATGGATTTCAGGATAGCCAGGACCGATTCCGCCGTCTCCCGGACCTTTTGCAATTTCTATATCGGAGTAGCATTCATGCGGCTGAACCAGTCGGACAGCATCCTGAAAATCTGCAGTGAAGCCCTTAATATCCCGGTAACCCAGTTGAAAAATCCCGCTTTCTGGCAAGACGCTCCTGTTACGCAGGACCATATTTTTTCAGGTTACCTGATTGGCACAAACCAGGCATTGAACAACCCCACCGACTCCAACCTGATCGAGATTTGTCTCAGTTTTGGGACCAAAGACCGTGAGTTCCTTGAAGCCTATATAAACTACGGGGTTTGGAATTTCCAGAATGGCCGGTACAACAAAACCATTGATCTTTACAAACATGCCGTTGATCTGGAGCCATCCTATGACTCCACCATCATTTTATGCATGGGCTATGTTTACCGCCTGGCCGGTGATCCCGATCATTCAATGAAAGCCTATATCCTGCTCAAATCCAAATATCCCAGATTCGCTGAAGGATTTAATAACCGGGGATGCCTGTACGCCTATCTTGATAAAAATAACAAAGCGCTCTCCACACTCACGGTTGCAATCCGGAAAGACCGAACATTACTGGATGCACTCTGTAACAGGGGGTTGGCGTATCTGAAAATGAAAAGATACAAGCAGGCTTTCGATGACTTCACGGAGGCGATCCAGATCGATCCTAGATTTGCTGATGCCTATTATTACCGGGGCTTTACCCGGAAAGCTATGGGTGATATCCCTGGCTCGATCACCGACTACAGCCGGGCTATCGATCTGAAGAAGTAACAACGGGTTGTTAATAAAGTTTTTCCAGGACCCTTAGTCCACTCTCTGTTTACAGATATCTTTATCCGGTTAATCACTCGGATCTTCATGCGAAGACTACGCGTCTTTTCTGCTCTCCTGGCATCACTGCTGATTTCCGGAATTTCCTTTTCCCAAACACAGGGTGTGTTGAGTAAGAAGTGGTATGGCAACTGGTCTGTTGGTGTGGGTGGGGGCCCAACCCTGTTTTATGGGGATTTGAATCCATGGAGGATCGCTCCAGGTATATCCACATTCAATGAAATCCGGTATGCCGGTTCGTTCTACCTGATCCGGCAACTCAGTCATGTGTTCGCTCTTCGCGGACAGGCTCTTTATGGCGAGATCTATAGCATGAAACGAAATTTTCCGAATGGCACCCCCTGCAACGAGTATCTCATAGGAAATATCTTTGAGTACAATCTGAATACCACGATCAATTTCAGCAACCTGATCCTACGCTACAAGCCCAAACGGATTTTTTTCATTTATGGTACAGTCGGTATAGGGATGTCCAACTGGATTACCAAAGTAAAGGACGCGAATACGAATAATCAGCTCAGGGGAAGTGGATCACCATCTAACTGGACAACCGAATGGGTGGTCCCGGCAGGACTTGGGGCCTATTTCAACATTTACGATAAGGTCAACCTGGGGGTGGAATGGACCCTGCGTGGGGTTAACTCGGATAGACTTGATGCAACGGTCGGCGGATTCCAGTATGATCTTTATTCGTTTCTGTCGCTCAACCTGGTCTACAATTTCAACCGCCGTAATCCGGTAAAGCTGGATGCAGTAAACGCCACCATGCCTCCGGTAGTACTGCCAAAAGCAAATCCCCCGGTTGAATCTACCACCCCGGGAAAACACGATACTATCTCTGCTGCCAAAGCCGGTCAGGGGCAGCCGGTTCCGATTTCGACTCAACACATAATGGCCACTCCTTCCAAAATGGGACCCGATTCATCAAAGGTAAAAGAGGTTGTTCCCGGAACAAAAACCACGAAACCATACCAGCTTCCCGGTCTGCAAGCCGATGTATTCTACCGGGTCCAGATTTTTGCCTCTTCCACCGGGCAACGAAGCGCCGAAAGCATACGGGCCTATTTCAAATTAACCCAGCCTGTGTATAAAGAGCTCTCAGAGGGGTATTACCGGTACTATGTCGGCGAATTCGAAAAAGAGGCTGAAGCCAACCAGCTGGCCACCAGCCTGCAGGCCAAACCCGGACTGAGCAAAGCTTTCATCGTGAAATTCATCAACGGTACCCGGGAGTTGACGCACCCGAAGTGATTTACGAGGGATGTTTTGATCATTTTCATAGGTAAAATTAATTGGTTCGCAATTATTCCTGTATGTTATTCCGTACGAAGTGATTGCACCATATTTTTCCGGAGAATGGAGCGGGCTGGAATTACAATCCATACGAATCCACTGACCCAGATCACTGCCAGGATGATTAAAAGAAATCCACCCGGCATCTGATAGGCCGGAGAGATCAGTGAAGGGAGGATGCCCGTCAGGGCTCCGATCATTCCGATTCCCATCCCGGCACCCAGGATGATGCAATATTCAGTGACTAACAGATTGAATATCAGTTTTTTTGAAAATCCTATTACCGTATAGATAGCCAACTCTGCGGATCGTTCCAGGGTGTTGCGCCACAGAATGATGCCAAATCCAACCGTACCGATCAGTACACCCAGCGCTCCAAGAATCATGAAGACCGAAAGATAGGTATTTTCCACCGAGTTGAATTCAGCCAGGCGTTCCGACGCCGGAATGGTGACCAATCCATTGTCTACAAACAGGGCTTCCAGCCTGTTTGCAATTTCCGTTTGCCGGTCAAATGGCCCGTCAACCAGCATGATCCGGGATCCGCTTATAGAGGGAAAAAAACGTTTCAACAGGCTGTCTGAAACCAGGAGATGCCCCTGAAATATGGAGTTATCCAGTCCTCCTGCCAGTACCACCCGGAGCGTTTCACCGGTCTCGTCGCGAAACAGCAAAGTATCGCCCACCTTTTTCCTTAATCCCCAGGTGATGACGGTCTGATCGGCAAAAGCAGGGATCACTCCGGGCACAATTTCCTTCCCGAGAGCCCGCCAGGGGTGCTTCGGATCTACATTCTGCATGGCATTCACGAGCCGGAATGCATTCAGCCGGTCGAACTCCCGCTCCGGAATTCCGAGCATCATGGGTTGCGGAACCTGATTCAGGTTCAGGCAACTTGCGTCGTTTCCGTCGAGACGGTGGAGCTGAAAATACCTGATATCCTGCAGCACCGGTTCATCCTGCAGGCCAAAATAAGATTTTCCGGAAGGGGTGTTGAGATCGTACAGCACCGGCATGGTAGACTCGCCCCACAGGAGAAAACCGCCGGTTCCCGATTGCCGGTCCCGTTCCGCCCCATAAAAGGTTTTCCGGTTGGCGCCGGTGATAATAACCGTAAAAGTTCCCAACGCAAGCAATGAAATGGCTGCCAGTCCCCGGCCCCGCTTCAGGGAGCCGAGTTTCCATACCAGGGGCAGTATACCGCTAACCCGTTTAGGCTGTCTCCCGGGCAAGGGTACCAGCCACGCATTCATCAGAAAGATCCCTCCTCCCATCATCAATCCCCCCACTGCCAGAAAGAGCTCTGCGTCCTGTGCCAGCGAAGTGGTCAGTAATGCCACCAGAAAGATCAGTGAACAAGATACCAGTATAATTCCTATTCCCAGTCGGATTTTTCTGTTCCGCCTCTGATCAGCGGGTGCCGGAACCATTGTTCCTCTTACAAGACCTGAAACGGGCTTCCGCAGTTGCCTTCTCAGTGTCAAAAACAGCACCATCCCGGCCAGAATAAATCCACTGATTGCTCCGAAGGCGAGCGTGGAAAAGCCGACCACCATCCGGAGCATAGAGGTTCTTACCGCATCCTGCCAAAGGGTGTTCAATCCTATGAGAATGAATTTGTTATAAATGATTCCTGTGAGAGCCCCCAGGATCGCGCCCGGGATCACCACCAGGAGTGCTTCTGCCATCAGGATACGCATGATCTCCCTTTTCCGGAAACCCAGCCCGGAAAGTACACCCACTTCAGACATCCGTGTACGGGCATGGAGAGAAAAAAGCAAAGCGGTCAGCAGCAGTGCGGAAGCAATCAGAAAAAAACTGAGACTGAGAAAGAGGCCTCCGAAATCGGTAGAATTCATCGCGGCTTGCTGCCCCTCTTCCCAGACAGGCCGGAAGAGAAATCCGTACCAGGCAGGATCCAGGGAGGCAAGAATAAGGGAGTCGATATTTGAGTTAACGCGGAAAGCGGTGACTGTTCCGAATGGATTGGCCCAGCATTTCTCTCCATCGGTCAGGGAGATGAATGCTTTGGGTGTTCCCCGGAAAGTATTCCAATAGGCCTCGTCCTGATCACGGATCCGATCCAGGTCGATCGGAGCGCCGGTCTCCCAGTCTCGGCAATGGCCGGCGTCATTCATCCCGGGAAACGCGGGCATCATGGCCTCTCCGGAAGGAATTGTCCGCAACGGGATGATCCCCGACACGGTAAATCCTGCCCCTTTCTCCTGCAATCTTCTGAGTGGCCCCATTACATAATAGGTCATGGTCAGGGAATCACCCGGCCGGATATGCAGGTCATCTGCCAGCCAGTCGGTAACAATGATTTCCCCGGGTTGTGGTGAACCGGGCAGGATACCGCTATCCACCGCTGCAACGAAAGAATAAGGGGTCTCCCTGTGGTCGGAAGAAAAGGTATTTGCCAGGTAAATAGACATCCGTTCTGCTCCTGGCAGGCTCTGCCGGATGGCCTGAACAGTTTGATCATCAAAGAAGATCCGGTCCGTGACGATTTGATAGTGAACGGGTCGACCCAGCCGTTCAATCCGGATTCCGGCATCCTGTACCTGCCAGACCCGTGCAAGGGTCGTGTCGAGTTGCTCCGTGGTTAAGGCAGCTTCACCGGTTCCGGGAATCAGAAGCAGGTTGGCAGATCCCGGCAAACCGACCCGTTCCCCCAGTTGCTCCAGCGAAACAAATGCATTCAGGGGAGCCTGCTGGTTGTTTTTCAGGCTGAATCTTCCCATGTTCTCCTCTCCGGCAATGGCTCTGACGATAAGCCGGATCGATGCCGCTGGGGTCTCATCCGCCACAAAAGGAGCATTCTGCGGGGTTTTTGCTACTTTCGGCAGCCGGATCAGCAGCGGATCACCTACCTGCAGGTCCAGTTTTAATGCCAGGTTGTCGCTGACGATCACCTCATCCATTGCCGGGATAACCGTTACCGGATTCCACAGTGAAGCAAACTCACTGTCAATCCCCACTACCTCAATATTCTGAACTCTGTCGCCTGTCGCGACATTGACCCCGATTCCTGTCAGCTGAAGCACTGGTACCACAGGCCGGTTCAATTTCCGGGAGAGGTCGGCTGCCAAAGCAACCCGGAAAAAACGATCACCCGGTTTCATTGCCCATCGGGTCGAGCCCAACCTCAGGTTTGTCAGTCTCTCCAGCGATCCTCTGACCGAATCCCCGACCAGAAGCGCTCCGGTGAGTACCGCGGTACTGACCATCACACCGACCAGAATGGCAAGGTAGGGTCGCCGGTAAAAACGCAGATTCCTGTATATCAGCGTTCCTGTCTTCATGTTTCTTCCATCTTTTCAAGCCTGCCGGAATGGAGAAGGTAGCGCACCTTCATCCGCCGCGCCAGCTCAATGGAGTGCGTAACTACCACCAGCCCCATGTTCTCTTCCCTGTTCAGTTCGGCCAGGAGTTCCCCGAGTGCCTGCGCGTGGTCCTCATCCAGCGACCCGGTCGGCTCATCGGCAAGGAGCAATCCCGGTCTGTTGATCAGCGCCCGGACCACTGCCGCACGCTGACATTCTCCTACCGACATTGTTCCGGGCAGTCGGTATGCCAGCTCTGAGAGACCCACCCGCTCAAGCAAGCGATGGGCCCGTTCTTCGGCCTCCTTTACGCTCTTTTTATTCTTCTCCGGAAGGGTTGGGAGCATGACGTTTTCAATCAGGGTAAGCTGGGGTAGCAGGTAATGGAGCTGAAATACAAATCCGATGAAGCGGTTCCGGATTCCGGCTAACTGGTTCTCATTCATGGATTTAACCAGTTCTCCGTTCAGGATTACCTGTCCGGAGGAGGGACGGTCGAGCGTGCCCAGGATGTTGAGCAGGGTGCTCTTCCCTGATCCTGATGGGCCTACAATGGCGATTGAATCACCGGGGGCGATGGTCAGGGAGACCTCCTTTAAAACGGGATGATCATAACTTTTATCTACCTGTTGAAGTGCTGCCAGCATATTGTGTCGGGTTTGATTCAAGAATTTGCTGATAGATCTCTACCAGCTTTCGGGTAAAGTTCATGCAGTTAAACCGTTGGGCTACAGCCTCTGTACCCGCCCGGCTCATCACCTCCAGACCGGCTCCCGAGGCCAGTGCCTCTTCGAGCTTTTCAGCCAGGGCTGCTGCTGTATTGGGTCGGTAGATCACCCCGCCACCGGTGGTTTCGATGATTTCGGGAAACGCACCCAGTGCTGGCTGAACAAGAGGAATCCCGGAGGCCAGAGCCTCCAGCTGATATAAACCGAATGCTTCTCCTTTCAAAACCGGAACGGAAAGTACTGTGATTTTTTTGAAAAAATCCTTTAACCGGTCCTGCCGGAAGTCGTGCAGCACCTCCACCTGGTTTTGCAGGTTCGCTTTTTTCAGTTTTTGTATCTGTTTCCGGAAAAACGGCAGATCGTCACCGGTCATCCCCCCTGTGGCATACAACCGCAGTGAAGATAACTCCTGTTTCTTCTTCAGCAACAGGAAGGCATCGACCAGCAGCCCGAATCCATTTCCTTCGTTCATCCTGGAAAGGAATCCGATGGCTGGTGGATCGGTCGCCGGTACGGTAGGTTCATAGGCATCCGGATTCACCCCGATATGGACTACATGCAGTTTTTCATCAGGGATCTTCATCCGTTGCTGCATTAAACCGGCGTAATAATGACTTACGGCAATGAACCCCTCCACATAGTTCCCGTTCAGGGTCATCAATTCCCAGATACGCTCACGGAAAGAGGGTCGCATGGCATCCACCCATACATCTTCATCCTGGAGGGAGCAGATCACCGGGATATTCAACTCTTCCCTGATCCTCCTGGCCATTCCCAGAAGAAGTGCATTTGAAAGGTGCACTACGTCAGGTTTCTCCTGCTGGAGGAATTTGATCAGCTCGCCCAGTTCGACCCGCTGGTTTCCCTCACTCCCGAGCAGCATCGATTCGGTCATCTCCTCCAGTCCTTCTGCCCGGGTGGATCCCGCTTTGTGCGCAGCCAGGCGCAGGACAGGATATGAATTCAGGAGGCGTTCCAGCATGTGAGGCATATTTCTGAGCCAGGGATAACGTTGTTTCAGGTAGATATTCACCGCACCATAGAAGACGGGGATCCCGTCGGTATGGGGCTCTCCATTCAGGGTAAGCGGGAGGTACATGGGCAGGGTCAATGCATCGTGTCCTTCGTTCCGCAGGGATTGGATCAAGGCACTGTCGCGCAAACAATTACCGCAGTAAAATGTGCCTCCAAAACCCGGTACGATCTGTATTATTTTCATGGTTTTCCTCTTTTGATTCATTTTGCCGGTCCAAATGCGTAGAGTATTCCGTCATGAGCTCCCACAAGGATCATCCCTGCAACAACCCCAGGGGTGGCCGTAATCTGGCTCCCGATCTCATACACCCAGACCTCTTTCCCGGTTTCCAGTTCCAGCAGATGCACCCGACCGTCGGAGGATGCCATCACCACAAGATTCCCAATGACCACAGGCGAGGCATCCACCTTGCCAAGCGCTTTGTACTTCCAGATAAGTTCTCCTGTTTCGGTATGATAACAGTACAGATAACGGTTCTGTGATCCGATCACCACCCGTTCGCCAAAAACAGCAGGGGAAGAGAGAAACGGTCCTCCGCCTCCGGTTTTCCACCGGATCGATCGCTGTTTCAGGTCGACGCAGAAGAACTCCCCGTCATAATTTCCAAACCAGACCTGATTGCCTTGTATAGCTGCCGAGGAGGCGATATAGGTTTCCAGGTTGATGGTGTCCTCCACCTTTCCGGTACCGGTGTTCACCAGGTGGAGGTATCCGTCGCATCCGCCGAAGATCGCCAGGCTCCCGCTTATGGCCGCAGATCCGTTGATGAAATTGTTGGACTCATACTTCCATAATGGCGTTCCGGAAACCGCATCGACTGCGTGAAGATTGTAATCGTAGCTGCCTGTCAGGATCTCTTTCCTTCTGCCGTCGGCTGTTACGGTCCAGTTGGAGGAGCCAACTATCTGCCCTTCGGTCAGGTATTTCCACTTCAGCTTACCGGAAGTGGCATCCACGGCGAACAGCGTACCTTCGAGTGAACCCGCATAGACAGTGTTATCCAGGTAAAGCGGCGCGGCCTCTACAGCAGTTCCGGCAGGGAATTTCCATTTCAGCTTCCCATCGCGGGTGAGGGCATAGATAAATCCGTCATCGGACCCAAAGAAGATCATGTTGTTACACATCACGGGTGAAGATTTTATGGCATCCCCGGCCTGGAAAGTCCAGAGAAGTTGAAGCGGGGGTTTTAAGGAACCCGTTGCCGTTCCCGTGAGTTGCGGATCTCCCCGGAAGGAGGGCCAGCATGCCGGGTTTTTGGTCTGGCTGTACCCGATAAAGGAGTTCAGAAGGGTACCTATCATAATCCAGATTGGCAGCCAGCACCAATGGAATGCGGATGACGCGGGTGTCTTATTTCTCCATTTCTCCATTTTACTTCTCACTTCTATATGCAAGTGCTCCCGTCGGGCACCCCTCCACACAGGCAGCTGCTGCTTTTTCCAATCCCTCCTGCAGGGTCTTGCTGAAGGGGACAGCGATCCTGACATCGAACCCTCTTCCAACAAAGGCCAGCCCCAACAGTTCTGGTTCCTTCCGGGTGATTTCCACACACAATCCACACCGGATACACTTTTCCGGTTCATAGACCACCAGCTCATGCTGCAGGTTCCGGGTCAGTTGTTTCCGTATAGCGGGGGCAAATTTCTTCCGGTTCACTCCATATTCATCGGCATAAATCCGGAGCTTGCAGGTGACCGGTTTCCGGCAATCGCAGTGCAGGCACCGGCTGGCTTCCCGGACTGCCTCATCAGGTGAAAAACCGGCCAGGTACCCTTGGCTTGGATCTGTTCGCGGCTCTTTGGTTGCTTCTTTTACATATTCTTTGTGTTCCTCCGTCATCAACGGTCCGATAACCGAGTCAAAAAAGGGTTTTCGGCGTATATTCGTCTTCCCGGTAAGATACGCATCGGCCTCCATCGCCGCCATTTTTCCCTGGGCCACCGACCGGACCGCGAGCAGCTGTTCGGAGATGATGCTGCCGCAACCGAACACACCCGTCTTTCCGGAAGTATAGCTCTTTTTTCCGATTACGAGTCCTTTTTCCAATGCAGGAAGCCCGAATTCCTCTACCGGGTATTCTTCGCGAAAGCCGGTGGCCAGGATCACGGCGTCAAAACCTGGAAGAATCTCCCGTTCCCAGAGTTCTCCGGTAACCCGACACTGCAGTCTAAACTCGCCTCCCAGTGCGTAGATAGAATCAATATCGGCGACGAGCATCGGTTTGGGTAGCAGGTCATCGGGGATCGCGTAGCGCAGGGCTCCGCCCGGATGTTCATGCTGATCGTACAATACACAAGCATGGCCCCTGCGCAGGGTATAGAAGGCTGCAGCCAGTCCGGCCGGACCGGTGCCGATCACAGCCAGCCGTTTCCCGGTGAATTTCTCTGGCTTTTCCAGTCCTGTGCTGCGTACAATTGCATCCCGGGCGGTAACCCGCTTGAGCAGGCAGATCGAGACCGGTTCGTCAATTTTTTTCCGCCGGCAGGCATTTTCGCACGGGGCCGGACAAATATACCCGAGTACCAGGGGGAGGGCAATGTCTTCGCGAACAATCCGGAGTGCTTCTTCCATCCGCTTCAGGGCTATCAGCCGGTTCATCCGGGGAATATCCATAAATGCCGGACAGGACAACCGGCAGGGAGCTTCGCAATCTCCTACATGGTCACTGAGGAGCAGCTCCAGCGCCTCTCTTCTTGCATCCAGTACATCTCCGGAGGATGCAGAAAGATTCATTCCGTCTGAAACCGGCATGGCACAAGAGGGAAAGAGGTGCCCGGTGTTGAGGTCCTTGACCAGGCACACCATGCAGGAGGGGTGGTTGGAATAGCCCGGCAGGTAACACATGGAGGGGATCGGGATCCCGGCCGACCCGGCGGCCTGCAGAACGGTTTGGCCTGCCTGTACGTCAATGGTGATATGATCGATCGTGATCTGCATAACTCAGGTGATCAGGATAGCACCTTCGGGACATACCTGCCTGCAGATGTCACATTTGATGCACAGTTCCTGGTTGATCTCGTGTTTTTCAAAGGGTTGGTATACAATGGCTTCCGAAGGACATCGCTGGGCGCATTTGGTGCAGCCAATACACTGGTCGGTGATGGAATAGCGGATCAGCGGGGTGCATTTTCCTGCCGGACATCGTCCGTCCAGGTGGGCTTCATACTCCTCACGGAAGTAGACCAGGGTGGAGATCACCGGATTCGGGGCGGTTTTCCCGAGTCCGCACATACTGCCCTGTTTGACCGATCCTGCAAGATGCTCCAACATCTTAAGGTCGTCCGGAACACCCTTGCCGCTGCGGATTTTCTCCAGTAATTCAAGCATCCGGCGGGTACCGATCCGGCAGAAGGTACATCGTCCGCACGACTGGTTCTGGGTAAAGGATAAGAAATAGTAGGCGATATCCACCATGCAGTCATGTTCGTCCAGCACCACCATACCACCTGATCCCATCATCGACCCGACCTCTGTAAGCGCTTCAAAATCAACGGTCAGATCCGCCAGGGAGGCCGGGATGCATCCGCCCGATGGTCCTCCGATCTGAACCGCTTTAAATTGTTTTCCGCCGGCAATCCCGCCACCGATCTCTTCCACGATCCGGCGGATGGTCATGCCCATGGGGACCTCGATCAGTCCGCCCCGGTTGACTTTGCCGGCCAGGGCAAAGACCTTGGTCCCCCTGCTGCCATTGATCCCGATCCGGGCAAAGGCCTCCGCACCATGACGAATGATCCAGGAGATGACCGCGAAGGTCTCGGTGTTGTTCACCAGGGTTGGTTTTCCCCTGAAGCCATTCAGAGCAGGATACGGTGGCCGGATCCGGGGCATACCGCGAAACCCTTCCATAGAGGCGATCAGGGCGGTCTCCTCGCCGCATACGAAGGCTCCGGCCCCTTTAAAAATCCTGATCTGAAAGGAAAATCCGCTCCCCAGGACATCCACTCCCAACAGACCTGCTTCGTTGCATTTATAGATGGCCTCCTGTACCCGGCTGACAGCCAGGGGGTATTCGGCCCGGATATAGAAGATCCCCTCGGAAGCTCCCGTAGCATAACCGGCAATAATCATCCCCTCGATCACGCGGAAGGGATAGGATTCGAGTATCATCCGGTCCATAAAAGCACCGGGATCTCCTTCGTCTCCGTTACAAATCACATATTTTTGAGTAGCCGCCTGTTCTTTAACCAGTTGCCATTTTTTCCCGGTAGGAAATCCGGCACCACCCCGACCGCGTAGTTCGCTTTCGGCAATCTCATCGATCACCTGTTGGGGTGTCATTCCGCTCAGGCATCGGGAAAGGGCTTCAAATCCGCCGGATCGTTTGTACTCTTCCAGGTCGGTCGGCCGGACCACACCCCTGTTTTCCGTGGCAATATTGATCTGCGGACCAAGAAATTCAGTCACCGGAGTATCCCGTTCTTCCACCTGGTATCGCCTCACCGAACCGGACGAACCATCTTTCAGGATCTGTTCAAAGAGACCGATCACATCTGTTTTGAACCGGTTGAAGAATCCCTCCGGCCGGAAATGGCTCAACACCACTTCTTTCACCTCATCGGGTCTGATCTTTGCATAATAGGCTGCCGGTTCACCGGGTTTAACGATCTCCAGTACCGGTACCTGGTGGCAGATCCCCACGCATCCAACCTGTTTCACATCCACCTGAATATGGGCATCAACCAGGGTCTTTTCCAGCTCCGATTTCACCTCTGAACTGCCGCTGGCAATACAACAGGACCCCAGGCCGATCCGGATCTCTCCCTGGCCGTTGGAACCGGTGCTCACCACCGGGCTGGTCTCTTCCTTGATGGAGGCTCTGTGAACCAGGAAATTGCGGAGGATCTCCCCTGCTCTTTCAGGAACCACCTGCCCGTAGGTGACCGAATCGATCCGTATCACCGGGGCAATCGTACAGCATCCCAAACAGGCCACTTTTTCGACTGTGAATAATCCCTGACTGTCAGTGTCCTCCAGTCCGGTCAGTTTCAGCTCCCGTCGAAAGGCATCAACTACCTGCATGGCCCCTTTCACATGGCAGGCAGTTCCCGTACAGATACGGATCCGGTGCTTTCCCGCCGGTCGATGCCGGAACTGTCCGAAGAAGGTGGAGATGCCGGTGATGCGTGAAGGGGTGATCTCCGTAATTGCGCATACCCGTTCCATCGCCTCATCCGGGAGGTAGTTGAACTCCTCCTGAATGGCCTGCAGGATCAGGATCACGGCTTCCGTGGAGCTGCCGCATTCCGCCACGATCTGGTCGACAACTGCGTGTATGTTCTGTTCGTTTTGTGACATTTAGCTAAGCCTGAACGATTTTTCTCTGCGCATCTGCGTTCGATTCGTTTTAGTTGCCAATACAGTACAGGTTCTTTTCCCCCCTGATGAAAATTCTCCCGCCGGCGAAGGCCGGGGTGCATACGGACCCTTCCCCCAGTGTTGCTTCGCCTACCGGTTGATATACCTTGCCGGCTTTGAATATGTGCATAATCCCTGTTTTATCCAGCAAATACACCAAACCGTCCACCAGCACGGGAGAAGAGTAGACACTGTTATCCAGCTCTTTCACCCAGTATTCCTCGCCGGTTTTGGCATTGTGACACACCACAACACCATAGCTCGTAACCAGAAAAAGGTAGTCGTCGCTGGCTACCGGGCTTGGAATATCAGACAGGTAATCTGTTGATTCCCAGGCAATCTGTGGTGGATTGCCCAGTTTGATGGCGGCCAGTCTGGCATATTCATTGGTGACAAACACATACCCGCCGGCATAGGCCAGGGAAGGACCTACTTCACCATAAATGCAATCCACACGCCACAATTCCTTGCCGCTTGCAGGATCGTAGGAAACTACACAGGGATCGGCCGATAGGATCAGTTCCATCCGGTTCCCGGTGTTGACCAGGATGGGTGATGCCCAGGAAAGTTTAACATCGCGGGGAGTATTCCAGATCAGCTTACCGGTGGTTCCGTCAAAGGCCTTTACACTGGCTCCCTCCGCCTGATCCCACTGTACGATCAACAGGTTGCGGTACATGATGAGGGAGGAGGAATATCCATAATGATTCTTCGGCAAGCCCAGGTTTTTACCCCATGCCAGCTTCCCTTCCATGTCCAGTGCAACCAGATCGCCCGTGGCGAAAATGGCATAGGTTCGCTGGCCGTCGGTGGTCATGGTAGGTGCAGCCAGACCGGTTTCACGGTCAACCTTGGGAGCCGTGGAGGGGGTTCCGGGAATGGCGGAGACATCTGTCTGCCAGAGGATCTTACCGGTTCCCGCATCTATACAGTAGACCTCCCGTTTCGTCGTGCTTGCTCCGGTCAGAAATACCCGGTTTTTCCAGACGATGGGCGAGTTGTTCCCCGAGAGCGGGATGGCTGTTTTCCACCTGACATTTTTTCCGGTAGTTCCGTTCCAGCTTACCGGAAAGTTTTTCCCGCTCACTACTCCATTCGCGTCCGGTCCGCGGAAGGTCATTGCATTGCTGAGAATCTCCTCACGTGAGGGGAAGGCTTGCTGAGGTCCATTTGATTGTTCTTCCAAGTCGGCATTTCCAGGGGTGGTACCGGATTGAGTGGCATCGGACTCACTATCGGTCCCTGTAACCGGAGTGGAATCCTGGCCTCCTGTTCGCTGTAACTGATTGATTGTCAGTTCTATGTCAGGCCCGCGTTCCAGAGAATCGGTCGCCTGCCGGGAGTCGGTACCCTGTCGGGCGATTTCTTGCCGGTAGAGAGTTTTTCCTATCTCGGTATAGGTGAGCCAGGCCAGAATCAGTGAACCGGCTACCAGAAAGATCCCGGTGTAGATGATCCATCGTTGTCGGGTTTTTCGTTGATCCCAGAAGTCCTCTTTCACGGGTTCCGGGGGAGGCGGGATCTTGGGCCGGATCAGTTCGATCCACTTCAGGCAGATGACGATCACCAGCACACAGGCCAGCAGGATGTAACCGCCGGTCCGGATCTGCCACCAGCTGGTAAAGAAGGCTTTGCGCGACAGAAGGTCCAGTTCCCGGATCTCGGTTCGCAACGCATCATCCCCGGGATTGCTTTTCAGCCGATCCAGCAAGACGGTCATAGCCGGGGTATTGAGCGGATCGATCCGTTTCACCTGGATGTAATTGGCAATGATGAGGATACACAGGATGAAGGCCACGATGCCGCTGATGAGGGCGATCCGGTTCAGCAGTTGAATGGTCTGTTTACTGGGTTTCATACGATTCATAATTCAATTGATCCTGTTCCTGTTTTGACCGGGCAATAATCCACACACCGTGCACAACTGAAGCACGTTCCGCGGTTGGGTTCAAAATCGGTCCTGTACCGGGTGATCAGACGCCCGGCCAGCAGTCCTCCGATGGTCAGTCCTACGAATCCTCCCAGGATCCATCCCCCGATATAGAATTCCCGGAGAATTCCGGTTACCTCGGCATAGAGTTCCTTCGCCGGTTTCCCGGAAGCTTTAAAGGCAGTCATTTCAATCGTTTCACTTTGCCCTGCAATCCGTTTCGGATGCAGGATTTCTTCGGCCATCCTGACCTTCCCGTTCACTCTTGCCAGGGATTCATGGATATGCGAGCCGGTCCATCCTCCCAGTAACATAAAGAAGGGGCTCAGCAACACGATCAGCATGAATTTTCTGACCATACGTTTCCGGGAATCAGGATTTTTCACTGTCACCGGCTTTTCTATGGCTTCGTACGGGCAGGAGTCTTCACATAACCGGCACTGGATGCATACGGAGGGGGTGATCGTCAGGTGGTATTTCGAAAACCGGCTGATCCAGTTGAGCAATACTCCATAGGGACAGAGAAAGCGGCAGTAAGGGCGGGCGAGGAAGAGGCCGGAAAGAAGCAGGACCCCGGCGAAGAGAAACATACCAAAGGTGGCATTCAGGCGAAAGATCCCGACGAAAGGGTCGTAGCGGCAGATGATGAAGTCGGTTCCGGTGGCGGCATATAACACAGCCAGTCCCAGATAGATATAGGGTATTATTCCAAGTACGGCGTTGAGTCGTGGTCCGATGGTTCGGGGTTGCCAGGAGATGAGGTCCTGCAGGGCTCCGAAAGGACAAACGCCGGCACAGAACGTGCGGCCAAAGATCAGGGTGAAGAGCAGAGGGGCCATGAAGAAAACAAGTACCGTCCAAGGAATGATATACGAGCCGTTGAAAAGGGCCATCGTGACGTTCTGGATGGCTCCGATCGAACAGACACATCCCTCCCGGTAGAAGCCGAAATAGGCCAGGGAGAAAACGGATATCCAGAAAACCAGGTTACGGGACCTGCGTTTCAATACAGCCCAGGTGACAACGGAGAGAGCGAGCAGCAACACGGCCACATCCAGTACCTCAAGGATCTCCGCCCGGGGGCTGGGGAGCAGCGTTTCGGGTGTGATGTATCCCGATTCAAATTCCGGTTTCGGGAATCGCTGGATCGCAAAGGTGGAGATCATTTGCCAGGCAAACAGAAGAGCCAGGATGGTGAGTGCGATTCCCTTTTTCATTTTGTTCGTACGGGCTAAGTGATATCCAGTTTTTCCTTTCCGAATCCCTTAAGGAGATAAGGTCTGCCGGCCGGAATCCGGGAGTAGGCACCCGATGGACAATTCCGGGCGATGGAGCATTCGTTACAGTTGTCGCACAGGTTTTGCCGCACCTGGAGCTGCAGTGAGCCATTGCCGAAAGCCCCGCACCCCTTCACACATTTTCCGCAGCCAATACATAATTCCTCGTCGATGGTATACTCGAAAAAGGGATCTTCGATATAGGTCCTCTTGATCGCTTTGGTCGGACAGAGTTGATTCTCGGCACCTGTGTTGAGCGTCTTGGTCTCCGGCAGGAAATAACCTCCGCAGAGATCGCAGTAGCCGCACATGGCGTACACATGGACACACTTCACGGCCGAGGGGGTTTTGACACAGCTGGTGGCACACCGTCCGCACTGGGTGCATTTGGCCGGATCGAGCTGCCACACATATTCTCCGGAACCCGTTCGCCGGGCGACCAGGGCAGTCAACCCGCCCAGCCCGACAACGATCGAGACCTGAACACCGGTACGGATGAATGTCCGCCGGTCGACCATTTTTTCTTTCTGCTTTCCTTTTTGTTTTTCCTCCATGGTACCGTGACTTACCTGCTTTTTGTATTCGTTCTCTGCTGTAATTCCCGGATCCGGAAAGCGGTGGCTTCAGGAAGAATGCATTGCCGGAGTTTATCGCATCGGCTACAGGCAAAATCAATCGGGCATAGGGTTGCCGGCTCCTCCCGGAGTAGCAGGTACCCTCCTGTGATAGCCAGTCCGGCACCAATGGCAGTGCGAACAAGCGAAGCCAAAAACTTTCGCCTTGATTGCTTCGTAGTTTCCGGTTCTGATTTACTCTTCATTACTTTTTTCGTTTCGTACAAAAATCCTTACCTGGTTTCGCCAGGGGTCCAGCACCACGATTCTTTCCTGTGAATCCACTGCCAGGTCCAGCCCTCGGGTTCCTTCGTCAAACTGATCGGGAGCTGCAACCAGGCACTGGAATGTGCCGGTCGGGTCATAGATCTTTACCCGTTCGACCCCCTTTTCACTCGTGACAAATGAACCATCCTTCAATAGGGTAAAATGGGAAGGGTTGCAGCATCCGCAGAACCCCTCGACATCCATGGAAGATTGTCCCCAGGTGGAGATCAGGGTGCCATCAGGCCGGAAAGCCTCAAATAGGTGTCGCCCCGAATTGACCACCCACAACTCATCGTCCCGTCCGATCCCCACATCGAAGTAAGGGCTGGGGATCACCAGTCCCGGGATTCCCTGAAGGGAATCCGCTTCTCCGATCCGGTTCAATAACTTCCCATCCATATCATAGTGATAGACGATTCGTGTCCCCGCATCGGCAACGAACACATCCGTTCCGTTGGTAGCCACGCTGGTAAGGACAGATCCCTCATTTTCCGGTTTCCACCTGCTGACGATTTCTCCTTCCGCGTTCATGATCATTACATGATCCACCATTCCCAGGAGCAGGTCCGCATCCGGTGTGATGGTGAGGCAGTAAGCGGTATCGTCAAAAGGAAACAACATGAAACGGACTCCCTCAGGTGAATAGATCTCCACGCCGTTGGCGCCGGCCACAACGATGCGGTCGTGGGCATCGACAGCGACTCCATAAACTTCTGATAATCCGGTGGAAAAGTGCTGTATTTCCCGATAGGCCAGCAGGGCGGAATCGCTCTTCCGGAGATCCTTCAGACCGTAATCAAAGGGGTTGTCATTTCGACCTCCATCGGTGAAAAAGAGATCCACAACCATATACCCTATTACTGCCACCAGCAGGACCAGTGCCAGTGCGATTACCAGTTTCTTCTTCATTGCCCATTTGTTTGAATTCACCTCCATTGATCTCTTTCCCTGCTTATTCAGCTTTTATATTCAGACAAACCAGCTGCTTCGAATCCCGCATCAGCAGGTAACCCCCGGTGATTGCAATCGGCCCCCAGGAGTCCTGTCCCTCCATGATCCGGGTCCGGCCCAGCATGGTAAACCGGCTGGTGGAAAGTTTGGCTATCGTCAGTTCACCATCATCATTCAGGATAAAAAACTTCCCATCGGCGATGATGTAGGGCCCCAGTCCGAACCGCTCGGTCTTCCCGCTGCGCATCACGATCTCCTGCAGATTATCGGGATTGGCACAGACAAATTCATTGCGCAATTCTCCTGCATCTTTAGGCATGATAGCAAAAAGGTAACCGTGAGAGTATACCGGCGTCTGCTGCTCCGAGGCCAGCCCTTCCGAAGGTTTGTACTTCTGAATGATTTCAACTGAAAAAACTCCGCTTTGCTCCTTCACCTGTAACATGGCCCCTCCGTACCCATACCCGGCCGTGAGGAATATTCGTCCCCGGTCGAGGACCACCGGAGAGGGGGCAACCACCGACGGGGAAAATGCCGGGGTTTCCCAGAGAATTTTGCCACGGTCGGGGCCTTCCAATGAGATCCCGCATACCCCGCCGATTGCCGGATAGATCACCATTTTTTTTCCTCTGAACGTCATTGGCATCACCGAAGCATGGGACATCTTCCAGCCATTTGGGTTAGGGGTCTGCCACGCAACAGTTCCGGTTTTACAATCCACTCCGATCATCAGGGAGGATCCTCCCACAGCAATGATGGCCGTATCGTTCAGAATCAGGGGACACTGCCCGGTGTACCAGAAAGGGATCTCAGTTCCATATTCCTTTTCCAGATCAATACCCCAGCGGAAGTCGCCTGTAAGGCGGTCCACACACATCACCTGGCAACGGGGGCCAATGGTCACCACATACCTGTCGGTGACAGCCGGTATGGTCCGGGAGAGCCCGTGATTCCGCTTCAGATGGACTTTGTAGGAACGACGCCAGAACTCCTGACCGGTTTTCAGAGAGAGGCATCGCAGCACATCCCGTTTCCGAAGTTCATCGTAATCGAGCAGGTAAACCCGGCCGTCATATACTGCCGGAGCCGCATGCCCTTCTCCCAGTTCCAGGGTCCAGAGAATGTCCGGCCCCTCTGCGCCCCAGGTGCTGATCAGGTTAACAGGTTCCTTGTTGATGTTATCCAGGTCGGTACCCCGAAACCGCGGCCACCGGGTTCCCGGTATATTTTCTCCCACTCCTGAGAAGGAGAAAAATTCACCGATAAGTCCCACTTCTCCTGCACTACCGGCATGTTCGGGCCTGTTGTCCATTCCCGGCACCGCCAGTGTCAACGATTTTACCGGATTGTATATAAACCACCAGATCACAACACCGGCTGCCAGAAGAACAACTACATACGGAATAAATTTAACTATGTTCCTTTTTGTAATAGTCACCTCACAAAGATAATGGCTTTTTGGTTAGTTCATTGTGAGGGGTCTGGGAATGGATTCACATGAAAATCCTGTTTACTTCTGACGGATATCGTACACCATCAGGGCACTTCCATGCCGGATGAAGAGTTTCCCGTCGGTGATCACCGGATGTGCCCAGTGCTGGTCTTCCCCATAGGGCACCTGGAAGGAACTTGTTTTCTGCAATCCGGCAGGAGCTGGTTTCGCCAGGGTAAATTCCCCGGAATCGTTGTAGCAGTATAGCATCCCATCAGCGTAAATGACCACCCCTCTTCCCGGCATGATCTCCGTGGTGATATCCTTCCCGGTGTTCCAATCTACACAAAACCATCCCTTGTTCGAATCGTCTGATCCGTAAATCCTATCGTCCAGCACGATAAATCCGCCCATCCGGTTATCGATCAAGGTATTCCGCCACATTTCCTGTTTGACGCTCCCGTCAGCTGCGATCTTTAACTGAACGCCTCCCTGTCCGTATCCTGACACACAGTAAACATACCCGTCCTGGTAATAGGGGGTATTGGCATGGACCGACCATTTGTTCGGCTGTGGATGCGACCAGAGTAAGATCCCGGTCTTCGCATCAATCCCGAGGATGGAATTAGCGGTCTGTGTCACCAGCACATTCCGTTTCGGAAGTTTGATCAGCAACGGGGAGCAATAGGCGCTAACCTCTCCCTTTCCGGGGCAGGACCAGATCAGTTTCCCGGTGTTCCGGTCGAGGGCGATCACATTATTCTTCTCCCCTCCGGGTGTACAATAAAGTACATCTCCGTCTACCAGGAGGTTCTCGGTTACGCCCCATTTGATACTGCGTCCGTCGTATTCGCGGAAGAGATCAACATTCCAGATAAATTTACCGGTACCGGCATCCATGCAAAACAGGTTACCAAAGCCGCTCATCATGTAAAGTTTGCCATCTACGTAAAGTGGTGTACTGCGGGAACCCGGCCAGCTTTCGGTCCACTCTTTTCCGTATGGGACTTTCCAGAGCAGTTTACCATCCGGTGAAAAACAGAAGATGTAACCGGTCTCTTCCAGGGTACCGGAAAGGTAAATTCTATCTTTTGTGACCACCGCGGATGAATGTCCCTTGCCGAGGCCGTCGACATGCCAGAGGAGAGCTGGTCCGCTTTCAGGCCACGATTTCAGCAACCCGGTAGCCGGGTATTTGCCGCTACGTTCCGGACCGCGCCACTGGACTGTTTCCTGCGCCAGAAGCTCGCCTGAAATGGTGAGTGTACACCAGAAAATTAGGAGGAATCTAATCATGGTTCTATGTTTTAATGGATACTAGTTAGTTCTTCTTTCCGGAAAACCGGATCTTGTCCAACGGTAAGGTATATCCTGCATCCAATCCAAATGAGACCGTTTTCCCCACAACGTAATCATTCTTCAATACATCACTCAATCCCTGGAAATAATTCAACCGGGCAAAAAGATTACCCGGTCCCAGTTGAAACGTGGCCCCCGCTTCTATAGCTATGGAGAAATCCACCACATTGAACCGGGCAAATGGGGTCATAAAATCCCGGGCCCGGAAAGGGGCCGCTTCGGCGACACTGATATAACCAATGGCAAAATCGATTTTAGGCCCGGCACCGGCAAAGATGCCAAACCGGCTGTCGCGAAACCGGTAGTGGTAATTCAGAAGCAACGACCACCCGATGTAATGTTTGTTGGCTTTATAGGAATAAAACGTATTCAGCGTATCGGTGAAACTGATGTTGGTAATCCCCATCTCCTGGTAGTTCATCCCTGTGGAAAGGTAAAACCGGTTTCCCAGGTCCAGGTTAATACCAACGGAGGCGTATACGGAACTCCTGTTTGGATTGATTGAAACATAATCGAGAATGTAAAAATTAAAGTCCGGGCGTTTGTATTCGGCCACACTGGTATGGGTATAGAGATACCCGGCCGAGAAGCTGAGGCCGTTCTGACCCTGCAGGAATCCGGTCGAGCAAACCAGCAGAATCCCCATGAATAGCTTTTTCATCAAGACATATTTTAGAATCTGCATACAAAAATAGAATTTTTTCCGTTGGAGGTATTGTTTTAATTTATATATCTTTAAGGGGTGAAAAGATAGGTGGTAACTAAATTCAAAATGAAAACGATCCTCATAGGCGCCTCCGGATTAATCGGAAAATCCCTTATAAATCAGCTTCTTGAAAGCAATTTATACCGGGAAATTCAATCGTGGGTTCGTACACCCTCTTGGACACCTGATCAGAAATTCGTAGAGATGGTGCTGGTGTTTGATGAAATCCCCGACATTCCTTCTGTCGACGCAAATCATATTTACTGCTGTCTGGGAACCACGATCCGGAAGGCGAAAACCCGGGAAGCTTTCCGGAAAGTCGATGTGACCTATGTGTCCGAACTAGCCCGGTTGGCTGAACGGTCGGGAATCAAGACCTTTCTGGTTATTTCCTCCGTTGGAGCCAATCCCAAATCCGGGAACTTCTACCTGCGCACAAAGGGAGAGATGGAAGAGCTTGTGAAGGCCTGTTCCATCCCTTCCATCTATATCCTTAGGCCCTCGATGCTTTTGGGCGACCGTCAGGAAAAACGGTTTGGGGAAACTATCTGGAAGATCTTATCGGGGCTGTTTTCCCCCTTTCTGTTCGGCTCCCTGGGGAAATACCGGGCAATCCGTGCCGACTATGTCGCCCGGGCGATGATCCGGTGTGCCCTGGCTTCAAAACCGGGGATACATGTTCTGGAGTCGGATGAAATTCAACGACTTGCTGAACTGGGCAGTGTTGTCATTGCGAATCCAGAGACCTTGGATCGACATCGCAATGTTCCCCTGATGAATTAACGGAATGGTGAGATTGTGAGTTCGCCATCTCACCGGCCAGTTACAGTCCAATCTCCTTGGCTACCGGCAACATGGATTCAATTGCCAGAGCGGCAAACTCAGGCAGTGGCAAGCCGATTTTCTCGCATTCCAGGATGTTTTCCCGGCTGACTGATGCGGCAAAAGCTTTTGCTTTCATTCGTTTGACCACCGATTCTGGTTTTACGCTGGAAAGCTTTTTATCAGGATAGACATAGGTCGTAGCAAAGATCAGCCCGGTAATGGTCTCCCCGGCAGCCAACGCGTATTGAAATTCTGTGTTACGCTCTTTTCCGGAAGAACACTCATTATGCATCCGGATGACATCAAGGATCTCCGGATCCATATCGTAATCCTTCAATAACACCTCTGTTTGCGTTCCATGCACGGCAGGTTCCGCGTTGGTGATCTCGACATCGAGATCATGCAGCAGGCCGGCCATGGCCCATTGTTCTTCATCCCGGCCGAGTTGTCTGGCCAACCCCCGCATAACGGCTTCTGAAGCAAGGGAATGTGCAATCATCTTTTCGTTCTTAATGTACCTGTGTAGTATATCTAGAGCTTCTTGTCTGCTTAATGACATTTTGGTGTTTATTAAAAAGTTGGTGAGTTTGTGAGGTTATGAGTAAAAGTTATTAACAAAGATATAACCTTTTGCCCCTAAACCGGATTAATGTCTAAAATTTCGTATGAAACGAGTTGGACATGTTCCGGTTATTCTACTTGTGGTATACTGGTGGTGGCCGGGTTTATCAAATGCTGCCGACATTGAATCGGCACAGTCGGGAAACTGGGGAAGTACCTCCACCTGGGTAGGGGGTGTTGTGCCCGGAGCCTCCGACCATGTAACCATTCTTTGCGGGCATACCGTGGTGGTAGAGTCGAGCGGCAAGAGTTGTCGGAACCTCACTGTGAACAATGGAGGAAAGTTGTATGCCAACAACTCCAATACAGGATCCAATCCGAGGTATATCAACCTCTACGGGAATATCCTGTGCGAAGGCCAGATCGGGAATGGGGCTACCTACGACCTGATCAGCTTCAACATCGAAGGAGACACCTGTAACGTCGCCGGAAACGGGATTTTTGATGCGGCCCGGATCCGGAAAAACGACAATGTCAACAGCACCTCCATGGTTGGGATCTATATGACGATGCGGCTTCGGTACGGGGGAACTGCATTGTATAATAATAAATCGGGTACCGTTTTCCAGGTAATTATTGATTCCGGGGATACCCTGGATGTCACCGGGGATGGCACCACTGCTGGTAACGTTGCCATAGACGGCATCAACGGGGCCGGCAGTACCACCGGCGGAGGCTCCATTTCGGTAAGTGGCTGCCTTCGTGTCTCCGGCATCCTTTTCCTCACCAACAGCAATTCAGCCAACCCAGTCTCCGTAACCATTAACGGAGGGGGTTTGGTCGAAACAGCATCGATCAGTTGTCCGAACAGCGGGGCCTCCGGCCACACGTTTACCATTTCGGATGGGGGGACCCTGAATCTGACGGCAGCCGATTGGGGAGAGATCGGATTTACCAACAACACCTATTCGTTTCTCTCCGGATCCACAGTGATCTACTCCGGAGATACCGCTCAAACTGTGGGAAACCCGGCGAATTACCATCACCTGGTTCTTTCCGGAAACGGGACGAAAACCATTGTGGAAGACCTGTCCGTCGGTGGTAATCTCACTGTCGAATCCGGTGCGGTCCTTGAGGTAGTAGCAGAGAAGGCCGTTACCGTATCGGGGAATTGTGATCTTGGTGGGTACGAATGCCTGATTCTGAGATCTCCGCCCGATTCCGGTGCAACCGCTTCGTGGATTGCAGCGGGAGTTATTACCGGGTCCGGAACCGTCAGGGCAGAGCGGTTCATTAAAAAATATTTGAATCCTGATGATTCCAGGTACCATATGCTGTCATCCCCTGTGACAAACCAGGCCATTCAGCCTGAGTTTGTGGGGAATCCTCCGGAAGCCGGAACCGATTTCTACCGCTGGGATGAGCCTTTAGGGGCCTGGGTCAACTGTAAGGATGAATCCGGCAACTGGAACACATCCTTTCAACCGGGTGATAACCGGAATTTCATTCCCGGGACCGGGTATTTGGTCGCCTATCCAGAGGACACATTGAAAGCGTTCAGCGGCTCTCTGAACACCGGGGATTTGTCGCCGGAAATTACCTATACCGACGGGGATTTTTCCGGTTTTAATTTAATTGGAAATCCTTTTTCATCGGCATTGAATGCGGAGATCAATAACTGGGTAAAGAGCAATGTCGATAACGCGGTTTGGGCGTGGGATGGTGAGGCGGGGAATTATAAAAGCTGGAATGGGAGTGTGGGGACCCTGATCAATGGGATCATTCCGGCTCTGCAGGGCTTTTTTGTGCACGCAAACAGCGCTGATCCAACGCTCACCATTCCCGCTTCCTCACGCGTACACGCCCTGCAGCCCTTTTATAAAAACACCCTGTTGAATACCCTGACAGTATCTCTCTTCTACGGAACCCGTAGTGATGGAGCCGTAGTTTCCTTGCAGGATTCCGCTGCAGCCGGATATGACCCGTTTCAGGATGTACTGAAGTTCTATGGTTCGCCGGATGCTCCCCAGCTCTTCTGGATCGACGGCGAAACTTATCTCTCCGTCAGTGTGATCCCCTCTTCTGTATCCGGGTTGATACTGCCTCTGGGCTTTATTTCCGGAGTAGCCGGAGAGTATCGGTTCCTGGTGGAAGGGCAGGAAAGCTTTCCGTCAGGTGAGGATCTCTACCTGGAAGATCACCTGGAGCAAAACCAGGTCGATCTGAGAATTGATCCGGAGTATCTTTTCGACGCTTCACCAGGATTTGACCCTGACCGGTTCACCATCCGGATCGGTAATCCGGCCGGAGATGAAGAGGAGGATCCCATCCAGGTGATCTCTGTCTCCTCTGAACAAAACCTGATTTTAATTCATGGCCTTGAATCCTGTTCCTATTCAATCACAGTGAACTTATTTGACCTATGTGGAAAACTGGTTCTTACCACAACTGCTGACGTACAGGAGAACAGGATTGAAACCGATCTGCCTTCGGGATTTTACATTGTTACCTTGACCCGTGACCAACAATCGGTTGCACGAAAACTCTTTCTTGAGCGGATATCCTATTGATTAACAGTAAAAAATATTGTCATGAAAAATACATGGAAATTAATCACAACAGCAGTAATTCTTTGGCTTTTTTGGACTATTCCCTCCCTGGCCGATCCTCCAGAGCCCCCTCCTCCACCTGCTTCACATGGACAGAACGGTAATGCTCCAGCGGGTGCGCCGATAGACGGAGGATTGGGTATTCTACTGGCACTGGGCGCAACCTATGGCGGAAGGAAAGTGTGGAAAACTTATCAGAAAGGACGAAGGACGACATATCCCCCTGCCCCCTGAAGAGGGAGTAAGTCCCCTTTTGGGGATTTAGGAGTATCTCACCGTCTCTTCTTGAAAAACAACTTCATGAGTGTGGCGCACTGCTCCGCGAGCACACCGCCGGTGATCTCCGTTCTGGGGTGAAGTACCGGATGTTTGATCAATCTGTAACCCCTTTTTTCGTCATCTGCGCCAAAGACAATGCGTCCTATCTGCGTCCAGAATGCTGCGCCGGCACACATTATACAGGGTTCCAGGGTGACATAGAGGGTGCATTCATTCAGGTATTTTCCGCCAAGACCGGAAGCCGCTGCCGTGAAGGCCTGCATTTCTGCGTGGGCGGTCACATCGTTCAGGGTTTCGGTAAGGTTGTGGGCACGGGCCAGGATCTCATTTTCACATACGATCACGGCACCTACAGGAACCTCCTGTTTGTCAAAGGCTTTGACGGCTTCTTTGAGCGCTTCGTTCATGAAGTACTCGTCGGAAAAGAGTTCGTATGAGGTGCCTGATGCCACACTATGTCCGCTTTTCACAAAGATAACAAATTAGCGTTGCTTCACCGGTTTATCTTTTTTATCCCTAACAAATCTAACTTTTTGTATATTTGCATCGTGAATAAAAAAACAAGCACATTATGAAAAAGAATGTTGGAACTGTTGACATGTGGATCCGCATCATCCTGGGTGTTGTACTATTTGCTCTGGGCATTATTTATCAAAGCTGGTGGGGCATTCTGGGTGTCATCCCATTATTGACTGCTTTTTTCCGCTGGTGTCCGGTTTACATACCATTTGGCATTCAGACCTGTAAGAAGAACACGGAAAGCAACTGATCAGCCTGGAGAAAGGCTGGATTTCAGATCTTCCAACTCCCAGGCATCCCGTATATGATAGGGGCCTATCCGGGTGCGGCAAAGCGCACTCAGGTAGGCTCCGTTTTTTAATCTCTGCCCAAAATCCCGGGCCAGCGCCCGGATGTAAGTTCCCTTACTGCAGACAATCCGGAAATGGAGGTCCGGCATCTCAATCCGGGTGATCTCAAAGGCTGAAATCTCAACAGGCCTGGGAGCCAGTTTCACCTCCTCCTCCCCACGAGCAAATTCATACGCCCGTTTTCCCTTGATCTTGACCGCCGAAAAGCGGGGTGGCACCTGCATCTGTTCCCCTGTGAAGCGGAGAGCCGTTTCCCGGATCCTCTGTTCTGAGATCCGGTTGAGGGGAAAACGGTGATCGATCTCAGTCTCCAGATCAAATGAAGGAGTGGTTGCACCCAGGGTGAACACCCCGGTATACTCTTTATCAAATGCCTTGAACTCTTCGATTTTTTTAGTGAATTTACCCGTACACAGGATCAGCAATCCGGTGGCCAGCGGATCGAGGGTTCCGGCATGCCCGATCTTGATTTTTTTTATGCCCTGTTTCGATTTCAGGAAATAACGGAAATTATTCACCACATCAAATGAGGTCCATTGATATGGTTTGTTGATCAGCAGGATTTCGCCTTCTGAGAAATCAAACGGCATCAGAACAGGGTTAATGAATGTCCGGAGAAAAGGAGAATCAGGATGATCATTCCAACCCCTATCCGGTAAAACCCGAATGCCTTGAATCCATGCCGGGTCAGAAAAGCAATGAAGAATTTGATGGTGATCATGGCCACAATAAAAGCCACTGCATTTCCAACGAGAAGTATGTGCAGGTTTTCCATTGAAAAAACCTGTGCAGTGGCTTCATTGGAATTAAGCTTATAAAGTTTAAACGCGGAGGCTGCGAACATGGTCGGAACTGCCAGGAAAAAAGAGAACTCAGCCGATCGTTTCCGGCTGATTTTCTGGCTCATCCCACCGATGATGGTGGCAGCACTGCGCGAAATTCCCGGGATCACTGCGATGATCTGAAACAGGCCAATATATAGTGCTTTATAATAGGTCAGTTTTGTCTTTTCATTCTCCGGACGGTCAAACCACTTGTCGACGAAGATAAGGAACACTCCGCCCACTACCAGGGCGATGGCAACGATCAGCACACTTCCCAGCATTTTATCGATGAGGCTGGATAACAGATAGGCAATGATCAGGGGTGTACAGGCAATAGCGATTGTTTTATAGAAACCCCAGCTCTGAAAAAAACGTTTCCAGTACAGTACGATCACCGATAAGATTGCCCCAAACTGGATGTTCACGGTAAAGGCTTTCACAAATTCTGACGGGGGGATTCCCAGGATGGCCTGGGTAATGATCATATGTCCTGTGGAAGAAATAGGAAGGAACTCTGTAATCCCCTCCACGATCGCCACAATGATGGCTTCAAACAAGGTCATCTCAATCCTTCGGTTTCTTCATGATGGCAAAGATCTCCACTACATACCCGGCCAACACAAGGATCGGGGCCAGCGTGATGCGTCGGAAACTGAAGATATCCGGATTGAACTGAGACGGGTCTTTCGATCCTCCGCCAATCATCAGGATGAATCCTATGGCGATGAGGGCTAATCCTATCAGCATCAGGCGGTAATTCTCTTTGCCGAATGCAAAATCACCGGATTGCACAGGCTGTTTTGATTGCGCAGCTGGTTCGACATGTTTTTTCTTCTTTTCCATTCGAGTTCCGTTGGAGAGGCAAAAATAGGTTATTTTTCCGTAATCCAGTTAACTGTATAACGCATCTGTTTTCATCCTGATATATTTCCGTACTGCAAAAAAAGTAGATAACCAGGAGATCAGAATACCCAGGGCAATGATAAAAGCAAATAGAATCCCGAACAGCTCCAGGTCCTGAAACTCAAGCAATTCGGGCATCTCCTGAGCGGAAAGGTAAAGTGTCAGAAGCAACAATCCGACAGCTATGAGCCCGCTTAAAAATCCATTGACGACCGCTTTTCTTAAAAAGGGCTTCTGGATGAATGGTTGTGTTGCTCCCACCAGTTGCATGCTCCGAATCAGGAATCGTTTTGCATAGACCGATAACCGGATGGTATTATTGATCAGGGCGATCGAAATAAGTAACAGGATCAGACTGAAGCCCAGGATCACCAGGCTGATCCGCTCCAGGTTCTGGTTTATCTGATCTACCAGGGGCTTGTGATAATCCACCTCCTTTACCACAGGATAAGCCATCAGCCGCTCCTCGATCAGCCTGACACTATCGGGATGTGTATTGGCAGCTTTTAACCTCAATTCAATGGAGGGTAACAATGGATTGTATCCCAGAAATCCTACAAAATCCTCTCCCAGCTCTTCGGAAAACTCCCGTGCTGCCCGTTCGCGCGTGATGTACTCTGTTGATTTGACAAACTTCTCTTTATCAAGTCTTTTCTGTAGTTCAAAGATTTCTATCTCTTTCACCCCTTCTTTGATCATGATTGAGAAACCGATGTTCTCTTTCACATAATCCGACAGCTTTTTTGCATGCAGGATCAGTACCCCCAGCAATCCGAGCATGAACAGGACCAGGGTAATGCTTATAATCGTGGTTACATAGGACGTAGCTAAGCGTCTCCGCTGATAGCTCTGCTCGTTGTACATCATTGGTTCGAAGTTCCGGGTAAAATTACTGCTTTTTTACTCGCCGGCTATTTTTTCCCTTTTTAATCTCCTTCTGCTCTTTGGTGTTGAATCCCATATTCGATTTCAATCCGCTCAGAACACTTTTCCAGATGAAATTGATGATCGATTTGTGCTGGTCGCGCTGGAAATAGACTGTGCCTGAATTTAGCTTTCCATTGGGGCCAGGATTGCATTTAGCCACCAATATATCTTTGGCTACCCAGTTGATAAGCCCAGTTTTAATCCCCGACCAGGTGGTGTTCTTCTCGTCGAACATTTTGAACGAAAGATTGTCATAATATAACGTCAAACTGCCTCTGGAAAAACTGTTGTTGAACCGGATTCCGTGAATAACCAGCTTACTGACAAAACCGCTTTCGATTTCTGCCGGCAGTAATTTAGACAGCATGGTATTGACTTGCGGAAGTTCAAACGATGTCAACGTGGCATAAGGAATGGAAAACCGGTTCATCGGGTCCCCGAAAATGAAGTTGATGGTGGCCTGTAATTTTCCGGTTCCCTGGAGGTAGGCTTTGGCTTTCAACGGGGAGATCTGTTTGTCTGCAAGCCAGGCCGAATCATTGGTCAGCCCGGTCAGGATACCGCTCATCCGGTCGAAAAACAGGGTGCCTGGTTCGTTCGCCACCTGTTCTGAATAGGTGGCTTTCCCGTTGACCAGTTCAAGGGAGTCGATCCGGATATAGGTTTTCAGATCCCGGAGCAGCTGTTGCGGCATGAGTGGCTTGAATCCCGGTCGCATGGGAACACGTTTGTCGCGATAATCGTCCAGTACCAGGCTGTCGATGAGCAGTTTTTCTGCGATCACCCGTCGACGGAGCAACAACTCCCGCCAGTCAACCGCAGAGAGGGTAATTGTTGCGATGCAAATATCCATCCGATCCGTCTGATATCCCAGCTTCCGGCTGAATGCGGTTCTGTCGTACATTGGTTCCAGGTGAAACCGGTTTATGTAGATCAGTCTCCGGCCGGTCGAGAAGCCCATTTCGCCAATATGGATGGCATACATTCCATTGCCGGTCTCCTGCCTGATCTCCCTGAGGATCACAGCAATATCATCTGTGTTATAGATCCGGGGGTCGGTTCTCCAGGTTGAATCAACCCATAGATTGGAGATGGTAATATCAACTGAAGGAATGGTATACTCCTTCACCGAATCCCAGGTCTGGTCGGTAAACGTAAAGTTGCCATTCCGTAAGCTTATCTTACCGGCAGACAGGTAGTCCCATCCTCCTGGAAGGGGGATCGATTGCGCGGTGTCCGGTTCGTTTCCAGTCGTATCCTTGATGGAAATTCGCTTCCGCCAGAGTTTGAGGTCGGGAGCAGATACTTCAATCTGATCCACTTCGATCCGTTTGTGGAAGATCGCTTTTCGCAATTGGAGATTCTTCACCGTAAGCTGATCCACGTGTAAACTCAGAAGGAGTGAAGGAGCGGAATCACCGTTCAGTATATTGTACACTGCCGTATCAGGGATCAGGGAGAGGTTCCGGATATAAATGTTCCCCTGCAGAAGGCCATAATAAAGGGTTCCAATTTTAAGCTGGTACAGGCCGTCGGTCTCTTTGTTTACGACACCCACCAGGGTAGCCTTGATCAGCCGGCTCCAGTAAACATATCCGAATACGCCAACCATCAGGATGATCCCGGTAAGAATTCCAGATGTCCATAGGATTATTCGTCTGGCTAGTGATCGTTTTTTCATTTCCGCATTAGTGTTTTTTACTTTTCTTCTCCCGGTTCAACGTTTTTTTGAAAGCACGTTGTTCTTTTGAATTCAATCCCTCACTCGACTTCAATCCGGAGAGGAGTGATTTCCAGTAAAAATTGAAATACCCTTTTTCATCATCCCTCCTGTTCCAGATGTAGCCCGACCTGTGAATGCCAAAGTATCCGGGATTCTCCTGGGGAACAACCAGGTTCAGCACCAATTGCATCAGATCGGTTCCGGCCCGATTCCAGAATCCCGGTTTCTCTTTCAGCAACTCGACATGCAGGTTATGGTAATAGAGATCCAATAAACCGGTCGCATAGGTGCCATTTCCTCTCAACCAGCGGACAGTCAGCGAGTCGACCACGCCACTTTTAATTCGGACCGGTGCTACCCGTGAGACCATCGGATTGAAGATCGTCATATCAACCCTACCGGCACCCCCACAGAAAAAGAAGGTGTCGACCGGTGAGTTCATGGGAAACATGAACTCTCCATGCGCTTTTGCCTGACCCATCAGCCAGGTGGATCCATCAGCGACCAGCACGGCACCCCGGGAGATCCGGATTGAATCGGAGGTAAAGTTTCGAACCAGCAGATCCATCCTGTCAAAAAAGATCATCCCGGGCTCTTCCCCGGTTTGTTCCCGGTAGGTTACTTTACCATCTACCAGTTTGATGCTATCGACCGTGATCGATAACGGTATTTCCCTTATCGCCTGCTGGATCATGGGAGGCCGTTTCCAGTAAGGAAATTCTATGCGTTTATCACGGTAGTCGTCCAGAACCAACCCGTCAATGTTCATAATTCCGGCTTCGATCTTTTGCTCTTCCACCAGGGAGATGAAATTCACCCGTTCCAATTCGATCTCCTTTGTGGTCAATTCCATCCGGTCGGTCTGATAGCCCAGTTTCCGGGAGTACTCATAATCTGAGTAGTTGGGAACCAGTGCAAAGGAATCTATGGTCAGAGTCGCCCTGCCTGAAGAGAGGTGTAATCCGGCCATGGAGACGGTATTCATACTGTCTTTTGTGAGAAAGGAATACCCGCCGGTATGCAGGTCGATGTCGTCGCAGTAAAAAAGAGAGGCGTGGGTTTTCAGGTTATGTGCCGAGTCGTAGCTAAACCCTCTGATCGTGGCATAAATCCGGTCCAGGCTCATCCCTGTGGCACTGTCACCCTGACCGTTCAGATAATGGAATATTCCGTCGGTTAGTGACACATTTCCGATATCCAGCGTATGGAACGGGGTTGCCAGTTCAGGATGACTCGATAGCGACTGTTTTTTTATTCGCTTTTGTTCCTTTATATCAACCTGATGAAAGAGTGTGATTTCCGGCTCCGTGATCCGGATTTCTTCTGCCTTAAGGTTCCGGTTGAACACCAGTTGTTCCAGTTCCAGCTTTTTAATCAGAAAAGAGGGAAGCGACAGCTCTACGAGGAGGGGCTTCAGGCTGGTCTTATCTCCGGGATTCATCGGGGCCAGATGAAGCTGGCTGACAGTAAGGTTCGGCGGATAGGAATCTGATAAAAACCGGGAAAAGCTGATCGAATAGCTGCTGTCAAGAAGGATGGGATTGGCCGGGTCCGGCTTCAGCGAAAGCAGGTCGTACCGTAATATTTTCACTCCGTCGTCCCAGCCGGTCAGGTCGAACAGAAAATTGGTAAGTTGAAAATCGAAATTTCTCACCAGAAGGGATCCCCTGGATTTTTGATTTTCCTCCATAAGATCAAACCATCCGTGGTCGATCCGGATAGTTCCGACCTCAATTTTCTTCACTGCCTCGTCTGTTTCCGAAAAGGGTTCATTGAGTGAGCTTTCCCTCTTTTTTCTGACCGACCGGATGACCACGGATGGTTCGGAAAGCCGGATCTCGTTCGCGTTGAACCATTTGTCGCTCATCCATTTGGGGTAATCAAAACCAGTCACCTGCAGGGAGTTGAACCGGGCCGTCAGGGTAGAGGGTGTGTCCGTTCCGGCATGTCGCTTACTGGTGGTGTGCATAGTGAAGCCGGTGATATCCAGATCCTGTGCAACCGAGTTTGCAAAAAGCTCCCGGAAATTCACCCGGTGAAGGCTGTCGGGTGAGAGGTAGTGAAAATCCCTTACCTCCACCAGCAAATCAATCTGAGAAAGAAACTCTTTTCTGTCCCTGTAGGTAAGGGTATCAACACGCAATCCTGTCAGGGTAAGATCCACCAGGCCTGCAATCCGCTCTTCATTCATTCCCTTTTTATCATCTTTAAAACTGATTCGGGCATTTGAAATTTCAATCGTTCCCGCTTCAACGGAGATCATATAGGGAATGATCACGCTTCTGATCAGGTCCAGCTTTTCAAGAAACGTTTCGTGCCGGGTCGAGCTATCTTCCGGTACCGCTTTCTTCCTGTACTGAATGATCGTCATATCCGGTTCAAATATGGCCAACCTGTCAAATTCAAGCTTTCTCGTGTTAAACATGTGACGGAGGTTGATCCTTTCAAACAGCACCTGCGGAAATTGCATTTGATAGTAAGCGTTACTCTTGTAACGCAGGGATGGATCTGCATCCGGAGAGGGATATAACCGGGTGTCGCGTACATCGATGAGAGAATTCCTGGTACTGATGAATACCTTCCGGGCACGGAGATCATGTAGTTTATCCTGCAATGCCAGGGTAAAACCCTCTATATCGATTTCAATATCTTTGGAATAGATGATCTTTGTGGTATCCAGATGGGCCAGGGAATCGAGCTGAAAACCATACAACCGGAGTGTGGTCCGGTCCACTTTCAGTTCTGGTTTTGGCTCCTGAATCCCAGAATAGAACTGAAACGATGCCCGGGTCAGCAGAATGGTATCGATTGTCACCTGCTTCAGTTTGTCCTGGATGATAGTATAGAGAGTAGCCGTTGTAATTTTGTTGTTCTCGTTCCGGGTAGTTGTTCTGTTGGCCCGATGCAGGAACATCTTTACCTCCAGGTTGTTGATAATGATGGCACTGATCGATATCTCTTTTTCCAGCAAGGCTTTATACAGGTCTATCCCGTCAATGGAAAAATCCGGAAGATAGGCCTGGTAAAAGCTCCCTGATTTGGTCCGGGCCAGTTTTTCTTTCCGAAAGTTCGGAGTCAGGGTCAGCCCCTTTCCGAAAAGCCGGGAATTGGAAAGGGATAAACCCACTTCATCGGCATTCAGGAAATAGAGGCTGTCGGAGAGGGAATAATTGAAATTCCGGATCCGTAACTCCACATCCCGGGAATAAAAGATCCGGGTATCTTTGTTATCGTGGGAGTTGAGATCGAAATCACGCAATGTAGCCGAATAGAGCCAGTCCATTTCGCTGGAATTTCCCGTTTTATTGGTATGCTTTCCGGAAAAAGATCCCTCCCTGACCAGTATGGAATCGATCTTTACCTCTGAGAACAGGACAGATAACACCGGATAAATATCCTGGTAAATTTGCTTGAACCGGCCACGTTTTTTGGCAACGGAATCAGGAAATGCAATAAAACTGATTGTGGGTTTATCCAGTTCGATCATTCGTAAATGGATCGTTCGGTTAAAGAAAATTTCCCCGATATCCAGATTGTTCAGCGTCAACCTCTCGTAATCCAATGAATAAAGGGGGCCCTTGACCTCTCCTTTTTCCCTGAGTTCATGGTATCGTGTTTCATTCGGAATCAGGTGGAAACCGGTAACCATTGCTTTCCCGGAAAAAATATTCAATCGGAAGCGATCAAAATCGATCTCGTAAACCCCCTGGCTTACCTCGCGGATCTTACGCTGGAGGTACCGCTTCATGATATGCTCTCCAAAATAGTCCATGGTGATATAGGAGGCCAGGGAGACCAGGCAGACAATGCCGAATATCCATATCAGGGCTCTGATAAAATGCCGGTAAAATCTGGGATTATGGGTGTGTTTTTTTGGATCGGGCATCTGCCTGGATGGGGGTGAATTCAGGGTAAAGGTAAATATTTCCCGGTTATTTTCTAACTTCGCACCCCGAAACAGACCAGAATCAATTTATTGCAAACGGATCATGGAATACAATTTTTCGGAAGTGGAGAAGAAGTGGCAGCGCTACTGGACGGAACACGGCACTTTCCGAACTGAACTCGATCCGGCTAAACCCAAGTATTATGTTCTCGATATGTTTCCCTACCCTTCAGGCGCCGGGTTGCATGTCGGCCATCCGCTGGGTTACATTGCCTCTGATATCTATGCCCGGTTCAAACGGCTGAAAGGGTTCAATGTCCTTCACCCCATGGGCTTCGACGCCTACGGCCTGCCGGCCGAACAGTATGCGATCCAGACCGGAACCCATCCGGCCGAAACCACAGAAAAGAACGTCATTAGATATCGGGAACAAATGGACAAGATCGGTTTCTCCTACGACTGGTCGCGTGAAGTAAAGACCTGTGATCCAGATTACTATAAGTGGACACAGTGGACGTTCATCCAGCTCTTCCAACACTGGTATAATCCCGAACTGCAGAAAGCGGAGCCCATTGCAAACCTGATCGAACGGCTCGCTACTTCCGGTTATGACAACGTGACCCCTCATCTATGGAAGAATTGGAGCGAAAAGGCGCAACAGGAATTTCTGATGAACTACCGGCTGGCCTATCTCTCGGATGCCGTGGTTAACTGGTGCCCTGCACTGGGAACTGTGCTTGCCAACGATGAGGTGGTCAATGGCTTCTCGGTTCGGGGTGGTCATCCGGTTGAACGGAAGCTAATGAAGCAGTGGTTTCTGCGGATCGCCCCCTATGCGCAGCGGCTGCTCGACGGGTTGGAAACGATCGACTGGTTCGACTCCCTGAAAGAGATTCAGCGAAACTGGATCGGCCGGTCGGAAGGTGCTGATCTATTCTTCCCGGTCAAGGGCCATGCGGATTACCTGAAGATCTTTACGACCCGGCCCGACACCATTTTCGGGTCTACCTTCATGGTGCTGGCTCCTGAGCACGAACTGCTGGAAAAGATCACTACGCCTGAAAAGAGAGAGGTCGTAACGGCATACATTCAACTGGTGAAAAACCGTTCGGACCGGGAACGGATGGCCGATGTGAAGAAAATCTCCGGTGAGTTTACCGGCGGGTACTGTCTGAATCCATTTAATGGAGTTCCCATTCCCGTCTGGGTGGCCGATTACGTGCTGGCGGGTTACGGATCCGGTGCCATCATGGCCGTTCCAGGGCATGATCAGCGCGATTATGAGTTTGCAAAGCATTTTAACCTTCCCATTGTGGAGGTCGTTTCCGGCGGAGATATCTCCGAAGCATCCTACGATGCGAAAGAGGGGATTCTGATCAATTCTGATTTTATCACTGGTATGAGTGTGAAAAAGGCGATCCGGGCGGTCATCGACCGGGCCGAGGAGATGGGGTTCGGCACCAGGACCATCAACTACCGGTTGCGTGACGCGATCTTCAGCCGTCAGCGTTACTGGGGCGAGCCAATTCCAATCTACTACAAGGACGGGATCCCCTATCCGCTTCCTGTATCAGAACTCCCGTTGCGGCTTCCGGTTGTTGACAAATTCCTGCCAACTGAAACGGGAGAGCCTCCGCTGGCTCGTGCCAACAACTGGACAACCAGCGAGGGGTATCCATTGGAAACCACTACCATGCCGGGTTTCGCCGGATCCAGCGGATACTACCTGAGGTATATGGATCCATGGAATCCGGATCGGTATTTCTCCAAAGAAGCGGCCGAATACTGGCAGAATGTTGACCTTTACATCGGCGGCGACGAACATGCTACAGGACACCTGATCTATGCCCGTTTCTGGAACAAATTCCTGTACGACATCGGTCTTACCCGTAATGAAGAACCTTTTCAAAAGCTGATCAACCAGGGCAAGATTCAGGGCCGTTCCAGCCTGGTGTACCGGGAACAGAAAAGCAATACCTTCATATCCTGCGGATTGACCGGTTCGTACGAAACCGTACCAATGCATGTGGATATCAGCCTGGTACACGACGATGTGCTGGATATCGAAGCCTTCAGGCAATGGCGTCCCGACCTGGCTGATGCCGAATTTATCCTGGAAGAGGGAAAATACCACTGCGGTCATGCCATCGAAAAGATGTCGAAGTCGATGTACAATGTCGTTAATCCCGATCAGATCATCCAAGAATACGGGGCCGATACTCTGCGTCTTTATGAAATGTTTCTTGGTCCCCTAGAGCAGTCGAAACCTTGGGACACGCATGGGATTGAAGGGGTGTTCCGGTTCATCAAAAAGGTCTGGCGGCTATACCATGATGAAACCGGCCAGGTGCGGGTGACAGATGAAGCTCCGACAACTGAAGAATTGCGTGTACTTCACAGGACCATCAAGAAGGTTCAGGAAGATATCGAACGGTTCTCATTCAATACGGTGGTGAGTGCTTTCATGGTCTGCGTCAATGAGTTATCCGACCTGAAGTGTCACAACCGTACCATCCTCACCAACCTCGCCATTATCCTTTCTCCCTATGCACCACACCTGGCCGAAGAGCTCTGGTCGCAACTGGGTCATACCGAAAGCGTTGCAGGATCCTCTTTCCCGGAATACAGGGAAGAATACCTGATTGAAGATACGTTTGAGTATCCTGTTTCGTTTAATGGCAAACTACGTTTCAAACTGACACTGCCACTCGGTCTGGAAAAAGAATTGATCGAAAAGGCGGTGCTGGAAGCCCCGGAATCCGCAAAATGGCTGCAGAGAACCCCACCGAAAAAGGTAATCGTCGTGCCGGGGAAGATCGTCAATGTAGTGGTATAACCGTTTGGTCCAACGGAACCGGCAGGGAAAACCAGATCGGTCTCCCCTACCACAGGGATTTTAGCGGTCCTAAAATTCTTATGGAATTTCCTTCCTGTTTACATCTTTATCCCGAAAATCCCGTCTCCTTGTTTAGGGTTTAAATTTCAGTTAAGTTTGTATTTAATTCATTCCAAATAAAATATCATGCAACGCATTCTTTTGATTTTCATTGTCAGTTGTCAGTTGTCGGTTATCAGTCGGGCAAATCCTACTACTCATTACCCACTCACAAACTCACAAACTCACAAACTCACCGGTTTACCATTGCCAAGTCACGCTGTTCCTCGCAATGTCAATACTCAGAGGTTCACTCCTGTTGATTCTCTCTGGCTACAGGTGGATTCCCTGGTCCAGTCGGGACTGCCCAATTCGGCTCTGTCCATTGTGGATCAACTATACCAGGATGCAAAAAAGGCAGGAAATGACCCCCAGCTGGTTAAAGCGATTATCTATCGGATCGGTTTGAATTCAACCTTCCAGGAAAATTTCCCATTGCCGGAAATCGAAGAAGTCAAACAGGAGCTGGCCACTTCCACTGAACCGGTTGTCCAGATCCTCCATTCTATTCTGGGAGAACTTTACTGGAGTTATTATCAGCGAAACCAGTACAGGTTGCGGGAGCGTCCGACTGTGTCAGGATCATTCTCTGATGATCCTGAAACGTGGGATAGTAAACGGCTGGTCTTTGAAATAATTCTGAATTACCGTCAATCGTTATCGAACGAGAACAGCTTGCAGGAGATTCCGATTGAGCAATACCGGGCAATCGTTGATCGTCCGGTTCTGGGTAACGGAAAACCGGATACTTTGTCTTCAGTCCATCCTACGCTGTTTGATTTCCTGGCTTACCGGGCACTCCAGTTTTTCACTCAGAAAGATGTATCGATCATTCAGCCAGCATGGACATTTCGGATCGATAATCCCATATTTTTCGGTCAAACCCCTGTGTTCATCATGGTTCCCATGCGGCCAGGCGGAATCCATGCCCGGCCGGGAGACGGGCCTTTCATCCCCCCGGGAATGGATACCCTTTCCCTTCCCTGGTATGCCATCCGGATCTACCAGGCTGTGGCCGAATTCCATCTGGACGATAAAAACCCGGACGCATTGATCGACTGGGAACTTCAGCGTTTTTCATATGTCCGTTCCGAAAGTACATTACCTAAAAAAGATAGCCTGTACCTGGAGGCGCTCCGACAGTTTGAAAAGAATTACGCCTTCTCCCCCGCTTCTACCAATATCTCGTTTATCCTGGCACAAACCCTGGTCGGGGAGGGGGAAAAATATAATCCGCTTGTTTCGGATGCTTACCATTGGGATTTGAAATCGGCGTTAACCGTGTGCTTGCAAGCAACCGGAAAGTACCCTGAATCCCTGGGCGGTAAGAACTGCCAATCTCTTATCAAGCAGATTACGACGCCATCGCTGGCAATCACGGCCGAATATGCAGTTGTACCGGATCAACTCTCCCTGGGCTCCCTTTCCTATAGAAATTCTCCCTGCCTCTGGTTCCGGATCGTCAAAGCTGATCCGGAAAACTATCCCTCTACACTATCCGGATTGAATCGGGAGGAGGCATTCAACTACCTGATCTCCAGGGAAACGGTGAAAAGCTGGCAGGTTTCACTTCCCGATGTAGGAGATTACCAGGCACACCGGCTTGAATTCGCCATTCCTGCCATACCTGCCGGGTATTATCTCCTCCTGGCGTCCGCCGATTCCCTCTTCCGGAATTCCACGGTTCCCTTTTCCTACCAGGAGATCTGGTCAACCTGTATAAGTTATATTTCCCAGCGCAACGAAAAGGGTGGCATTGACCTTTACCTGCTGGATCGCACAAGCGGATTCCCTTTGAAGAATTTATTCGTAGAGGCATTTTCCAAAACGTATGATTCCCGGAACCGACAGTATGTATTCTCCAAAACTGGCGAATACCGGTCGGACGATACAGGATTTCTGACCATTCCGGCATCGGCAGGAAGAGGCTCCTACACCAACCTGATCCTTCACATTCACCACAATGAGGGGCAGCTCATCTCCCAGCCGCTTTATGTGTATCCCCGCGTTGACCGACCGGAAAGGACCGTCGAACAAACGCGCTTTTTCACCGACCGTGCCATCTACAGGCCCGGACAACCCATTTACTTCAAAGGGATTGTCCTGGAGCGGACGGGCGATTCCATTTCATTGAAAACCAATAAGAAAACTAAGGTAACTTTTACCAATGTGAACGGACAAAAGATTTCCGAGCAGGATTTTATCACGGATGATTGGGGTGCGTTTCATGGTTCCTTTACTGCTCCTTCGGGTGTGCTGCTTGGGGATATGCGGATCTTTAATGAATCGGGATCCATTTCCATCGACGTGGAGGAGTATAAGCGTCCTATATTCGAAGTGCGATTTGATCCGGTACACGGGAATTATATGCTCGGGCAGCAGGTGACAATTACCGGAAAAGCAGATGGATACGCCGGAAATGCAATCGATGCCGGGGTCGTTACTTACCGTGTCGTACGTACAGCACGCTATCCTTTCCGTGGGGATTGGTGGCACATCCCGTTCCCTGAATCACCGGAAACAGAGATTACCAGCGGGCTCACTTCAACTGGTACAGATGGTTCTTTTGCCATTGTCTTTACCGCCATTCCTGACGGAACCATTCCGGCCGAACGCCAGCCCGTTTTTGTTTATCAGATCTATGCCGATGTGACTGATATCAACGGCGAAACCCGGTCGGCCCGGGAGAGCCTGTCGGTTGGCTATACCTCATTGCTGATCGACATCACTCTTCCTGAAAAGCTGAACCTGAAAAGCGACGGGAATTTCAAACTGACCACCACTAACCTGAACGGGGAGAAGACACCCGCGGAGGTTCTGGTGTCGCTTCAGAAACTGAACGGTCCTGACCGGGCTTTCAAAGAGCGTTTATGGAGCAGGGCCGATACACAGATCCTGTCGCGGAAAGCCTTTTATGCCGACTTTCCCCATGATATTTATGCCAACGACGACGATCCGGCCACCTGGGCGGTTGAAAAAGAGGTATTCAACGTCGTGATGAACACCGCAAGCGACACGGTACTCAACCTGACAGATGCCAGATGCCAGATACCAGATAAAAAGAGTGAGGACGCTCTATCCGGGATCCGGAATCCGGGATCCGGAATCCAGGATCCAGGATCTTATAAACTGACCCTCTCCGCCACCGATCCCTTCGGTCAGAAAGTAGAGAAGATCCTCTATTTCACCTCTTTTGATCCGGATAGTAAGAAGATTCCGGTGCTGGCATTCAACTGGTTTGTTCCGTTGAAGACTACTGGGGAGCCGGGCGAAATTGCCTCGTTCCTGATCGGGACCAGCGAAAAGGAGATCCGGGTAATTCAGGAGATCCGGGTGAAGGATGAGCTTGTTTCCAGGGAGTGGGTTGCCCTGAAAAACCAGCAGAAGCGGATCGATGTCCCGATCCTGGAGGCGTACCGGGGGAATTTTGCCGTCAATTTTCTCTTTGTCCGGGATAACCGGGTATACCAGAACAACCAGGTGGTATCGGTACCTTATACGAACAAAAAGCTGGATATTGCTTTTGAAACCTTCCGCAATAAATTGAAACCCGGAGAGCAGGAGGAGTGGAAAATCCGTGTAACCAATGCCGGCGGAAGAGGTGTGATTGCCTCACTCGTGGCCACCATGTACGACCGATCGCTGGATCTCTTCCGGAGCAATTCCTGGTCATTTGATCTTTACAGGCAGTACTATTACGGGTCTACCTGGAATAGTAACGACGATTTCAAAACCACCGGGGGATCCTGGTATGGATCGTGGATGGCATCCGTATTCTACGACCGGGTGTACGATCAATTGAACTGGTTCGGGATGCAACCTATGGGATATGGTTCTTACCGGGATTTCCACAGAAAAGGGGGGGCTGAAGTATTGGAGTACAAAGTTTCTATGGACGCTGAACCTGTAGTGGCCGGGATGGAGGAGCCTCATCCACCCCCGATGGACAATGTAGCAAGTATCGAACAACAGAAACCATTTCCGGTAGTCTCCCCTGAGAATAAACAGATCCCGGTGGTTCTGGTACGAACTGCGTTCCGCGAAACTGCTTTCTTCTACCCCTCCCTGGTGACTGACAGCACCGGAACCCTGTTCCTGAAATTCACTGTTCCCGATGCGTTGACCTCCTGGAAGGTACTTGGTTTGGCTTATACCAACAAGTTGGATTGGGGACTGGTTGAGAAAGATCTGGTTACTCAGAAAGATCTGATGGTGTTTCCCAATGTCCCCCGGTTTGTGCGGCAAGGAGATACCCTGATGTTCATCACCCGGATTGTGAACCTGAGCGATCATGAGATCACCGGAGAGGCAAATCTGAACCTGGCGGAAGCCATTACGATGCAGTCACTTAATCAGTTGATCCTGGATACCGGATACCGGATACCGGATCCCGGATCTGCGAACAGCGAACAGCAAACAGCGAACAGCAGGACCTTTACCATTCCTGCCGGCCAGAGCACCAGCGTTTCCTGGACTCTCGCTGTTCCCGTTTCAAGGTTCATCAGCCTGCTTCAATACACCGTCACCGCCCGGGCAGGGGAGTTCAGTGATGGGGAAACAAATATCCTGCCTGTATTGACCAACCGGATGCTGGTAACTGAAACGCTACCCTTACCGGTAAACGGAAAAGGCACGACCGATTTCCGGTTTGAAAAATTGCTCCGTTCGGCCGGTTTGAAATCCCTCAGCAGCTCCAGACTTACCTTGGAATTCGCATCCAATCCTGCATGGTATGCGATTCAGGCGTTACCTTTCCTGGATGAAAAGAGTTACAAAAATACCGACCAGGTCTTTGGTGCCTTTTACGCGAATGCTCTTGCTTCCCATATCATTGGTTTCAATCCCCGGATCCAGCAGGTGGTTGAAAGCTGGAAAGTACTGACCCCCGATGCCCTGTTGTCGAATCTGGAAAAAAACGAAGCGTTAAAATCCGCCATCCTTCAAGAGACCCCCTGGGTGATGGAGGCCCGGAATGAGACTGAAAGAAAACAGAGACTCGGGCAGTTTTTTGACAGGAACAATTTGCAGAATAACCTCAATGAAAACCTGACTCAACTTTTACAAATGCAATATCCTTCAGGTGGTTGGCCCTGGTTTGAAGGAATGCAGGAAAACAGGATCGTGACCCTGAATATCCTGACCGGTCTGGGCCGGCTGAACCACCTTGGGGTCCGGTATCCCGGGGAGGATAGTAAAGTAACCGACATGGCCGGAAAGGCCATGGACTACCTTGATACTGAACTGGTCAAAGAATACCAACGCCTTCAAAAGAACTATTCCAAAACACTGAAAGACAACCACCTGACGCCATTCATTGTGAAATATCTGTATACCCGTTCCTTTTTTACACAGATCCCGGATCCCGGATCCCGGATCCAAGATCTGTCAGTTGAATTCAACCAAGCCCTGGAATACTATACTTCCCAGGCTAAAAAATTCTGGCTGAAGCAGGATCTTTACTCGCAAGGGATGATTGCACTGGCTCTGTACCGGATGGGGGATCTGATAACCCCGGCGAAAATTCTGAAATCGCTATCAGAGCGGGCACTGCATTCTCCCGAACTGGGCATGTACTGGGCTGTTGGAAACGGGTATGAGTGGTACCAGGCCCCGGTGGAGATCCAGGCCCTGTTGATCGAAGCATTTAATGAAGTAGGCCGGGACAACCGATCGATGGAAGAGATGAAAATCTGGTTACTGAAGCAAAAACAGACCCAGCTATGGAAAACCAGACAAGCCACTGTTGATGCATGTTATGCCCTGTTGCTACGGGGCACTGACCTTCTTGCAGAAGATCCGAACGTGGTGATCAGCCTGGGAGATCTGGTCGTTGATCCTTCCACACAGCAGGATTTACAACAGGAGGCCGGTACCGGTTATTTCCGGATCTCCTGGAGCGGAATTGACATTACCCCTGATATGGGGAATATCTCCATCACCAAATCCTCCGACGGCATCGCCTGGGGAGGCCTCTACTGGCAATATTTTGAAAACCTGGACAAAGTCACACAGTATGAAACACCGCTGACGTTGGGGAAGGAAATTTTCCTTGAGAATAATACAGAGGCAGGTCCGGTACTCGTTCCAATTACGAATGACGAATTACGAATGACGAATGATACCTCTTTTCACCATGTCACCATGTCACCATCTCACCATCTGGAGATTGGCGACAAGCTCATCGTTCGCCTCATCGTCACCGTGGACCGTAATATGGAATTCATTCACCTGAAAGACATGCGGGCGGCAGGGTTGGAACCAGTTTCAGGCAACATCTCACCAGCTCACCAACTCACTAGCTCACCAGCTCTTTCGGGTTACCGCTACCAGGACGGCCTGGGCTACTATCAGTCCACGACCGATCTGGCCACCAATTTCTTCTTCGACTACCTGCCCAAAGGTACCTGGGTATTCGAATATCCGCTGGTGGTGAACAACGCAGGGGATTTTTCAACGGGAATCGCAACGATCCAGTGCATGTATGCACCCGAGTTCTCGGCACACTCGGAGGGAAGAAGAATTGAAATAGCGAGGTAGCGAGATAGCGAAATAGCGAGATATTGAAATTTTCACTATTTCACCATTTCGCTATTTCACTATTTAGTACTTTTACATCTCAAATTCAATGTTATCACTATGTTTCGAACACACACCTGCGGGGAATTACGAATCGGGAATGCCGGTCAGGCGGTGACATTAGCCGGCTGGGTGCAACGGAATCGGGAAATGGGCGGGCTGACCTTTATCGACCTGCGCGACCGGTACGGAATTACGCAGCTGGTTTTCAACATGGAAATCAACTCGGATCTATGCAGGGACGCCCGTGAGCTTGGTCGTGAATTCGTGATCCGGGTCAGGGGTAAGGTAGCGGAACGCTTCAACAAGAACCCAAAAATCCCCACCGGAGAAATCGAGATCCTGGTTGAAGAGTTGATCGTATTGAACCCGTCAAAAATTCCTCCTTTTACCATTGAAGACCATACCGACGGCGGGGAAGAGCTCCGGATGAAATATCGCTACCTCGATCTCCGCCGGAATGAAAACAGGAAAAACCTTTTCCTTCGTCATCAGATGGCCATTGAAACACGTAATTATCTCAATTTCAAAGATTTCATTGAAATTGAAACCCCCTACCTGATCAAGTCCACTCCGGAAGGCGCCCGGGATTTCGTGGTTCCTTCACGGATGAATGAAGGCCAGTTTTATGCCCTTCCCCAGTCACCGCAAACCTTCAAGCAACTCCTGATGATAGCGGGGTATGACCGGTATTACCAGATTGTCCGTTGTTTCCGCGATGAAGATCTGCGGGCCGACCGTCAGCCCGAATTTACACAGATCGACTGCGAAATGGCTTTCGTGACCCGGGATGATGTATTGAACACGTTCGAAGGACTGGCAAAACACCTGTTTATCAGTGTGTTAAATGTTGAAGTCTCTGATTTTCCCCGGATGCCTTACCAGGAAGCCATGAAGTTGTATGGCTCTGACAAGCCGGATATCCGGTTCGGTATGACTTTACATGAACTCAACCATTTGCTTCAGAATAAAGGATTTAAGATATTTGACGATGCCGGGCTGGTAGTGGGAATCAAAGCAGAAGGATGTGGTGATTATAGCAGAAAGCAACTTGAAGAACTGACTGATTTCGTGAAACGGCCCCAGGTGGGCGCTACCGGATTGGCCTATATAAAATACACTACCGACGGAGCCATCAAATCATCCGTAGATAAGTTTTATACTCCAGAAAACCTGAAACTGGTTCTGGATGAGATGGGGGCAAAACCCGCTGATCTGATCCTGATCCTGGCGGGAAACACCGATAAAATCCGATCTGCGATGGGCGATCTGCGATTGGAAATGGGGAAACGATTGGATCTGATTAATCCGGTGGAATTTAAACCTCTCTGGGTGATTGATTTTCCCTTGCTGGAATGGGATGAGGAAACACGGCGGTTCTATGCCAAGCACCACCCTTTCACTTCCCCGAAGCCGGAAGATATTTCACTGCTTGAAACCGATCCCGATGCTGTGAGGGCCAATGCCTACGACCTGGTGATCAACGGGACCGAGATCGGCGGTGGCTCTATCCGGATCCACAACAAAGAGCTGCAGCAGAAAATGTTCAGGGTGCTCGGGTTCACAGAAGAGGAGGCTACGAATCAGTTTGGCTTCCTGATGAACGCCTTCGAGTATGGCGCCCCTCCACACGGCGGCATCGCGTTCGGTTTCGACCGTTGGGTTACGCTATTCGGCGGTGGCGACTCCATCCGCGACTTCATCGCTTTCCCCAAGAACAACGCCGGGAGGGATGTGATGATCGATTCCCCCTCTGTCATCAGTGAAGAACAGCTGAAGGAACTGGGAATCTCTCCAAGTACGAAGTAATGTCATTGCGATCCCGGGTATTCGGGAGAAGCAACAGAAATTAGAAGGTAGAACTGGAACGTAGAAGTATGATCGTAGAAGTAATTTTAACGAACATAACCTGATTGAAGGCGTAATGAAATAGAACTGGCTAACGTTGATACCGCTAGTCTCAACAAGGATCCCAAATCTTTATCTTCTTTATAATCAGGGATATGAATGCTCTGAACCCGATGGTATTGAACCATATCGATAAAGGAATGCTGGGCTTTTTTATTGTCTTCGGGACTGAAAACCCCAAAGCTTGCAGCCCGGTGTGCTGCTAAGAGAGAAAAGCAGGGAATATCATTGTATCCATCACCCAGGTAGATCATATTCTCAATGGGAATTCTTCGTTCGCTGTGCGGAATAAATGTGTTTATGGCAAATGGATCTACCAGCGCATCGCGATAACGAATTCCCTTATTGATTTCGAAAATGTACCTTGTTTTTTCTGTGAAGGTTATGGCGCGTTTAATGCTGGTTAGTCTCGGTGGATCTCCCTCCTCATCCAACGTACATCCGTAAAATCCGTAGAAATTATCGTTTACGATATTGCTCCCGCTGATAATCGCATGCAATCCGCCTGTAATAATATAAAATTCAATAGCAATGAGTTCGTTGATATTCCTGACTATCTTCCTGAGGTCGTCAAATAACTCAGGAATACCGGGATAAAACATGGTATCAAGTGTCTTGCCAAACTCGTTTAGTTCTTGATTACTCAACATCCCCAATGGCTTTCCTTCTCCCACTAAATCAAGCAATAGTTTGAGGTAAGCTAATGTTGGATCATATCCTTTCGTAACCAGTTTTGAGTATGCATCTTTCCAAAACCGTCTTGTATCTACTCCGAATTTTTCTAGCAATAAACTCGTAGAATCAGGGACCAGTGTGTCATCAAAATCAAAGATGACGGCGATTATATTGGACATACGGCTATAATTTTCTTACACTTCTCAGAGACAAATACAAGTTTAAGAAAAATTACGAAATATTTCCGGAGATTACTGTTTTTTTTTGGATCAGAAGCTGAAAGTTACTCGTTAAGTTCGGCCTCCATTTTTTCACGGTCCTCCGGAGCCAGATGCGGACAATCGATCATGGCTTTGTTCATAGATCTTTTGAATTTCTTCCCGAACGCCTTGTCCATGATCAGATCCCCGTATTTTTCCTGAAATTCCTGATTGACTATGGTCATCTCGATGTGTATTTCGTGTTGTTCTGCCGAAAATTTCTGAATGTTGATTGAATCGTTCGAGTCAATTGCCGCTTTCAGGTTGTTCTGGATCTCGATGTATTTGCACATGGTCTCTGCCAGAAGTTGAACATCTTTGTCCAGTTTATTGTTTTCACATCCAAGAATGGCGAACCATGCGAACACCAGCAGGGCAAAGAATATTCCGTTTCGTTTCATAGAATTCAATTTTTCCGCAAAGATACTGGTTTTTCTATTTCCCTGAATGTTCCTATCTTTATCTGCGCAATCCGTGAAATCTGCGTTTAAACTGATAAACATGAAACCATCTCTTTTTCTTAGTGTCTTTTTCCTGGGATCATCCCTGATTTCCAGTTCCCAACAGTTCGATTCCTCTCTTCAGCATGAAGTGAACGATCTGAAATCCGATTTGAAGGATCTCTCATTCGACCTGGATCAGGTCCGGAAAGCGGTAGACGACATCTACTGGTACAATCGCATTGGCGATGTGGCATTCATCGACAAAGTCTATATTACGGGACCACCGGTCAATCCGGAGACAGTCAAGAATAAAACCGCCATGGGGGTCAATAATCCGGTAAAATTCTATGCGTATATCTTTGTTCCCCGTGGTATCGATGCAGGGAAAAAGTATCCCCTGCTGGTCTTTCCTCATGGCGGGGTGCATGGTGATTTCACCACTTACTACGCCCATATCATCCGGGAACTGATGGCCCAGCAGTACATTGTGATCGCCCCTGAATACCGGGGAAGCACAGGATACGGGAAATCTTACTGGGAACGAATCGACTACGGTGGCCTGGAGGTGGAAGATGCCGACGCAAGCCGCAACTATATGATTGAAAACTATGACATTGTTGATCCTAACAGGGTTGGGATCATTGGGTGGAGCCATGGCGGGATGATCGCTTTGCTGGCTGTGTTTGATCATCCTGAAAAATACGCTGTTTGCTTTGCCGGAGTTCCCGTAAGTGACCTGATCGCCCGGATGGGATACCAGGACGACGAGTATCGTGCTCTCTATTCGGCCGATTATCACCTGGGAAAAACAGCCCAGGAAAATGTGGAAGAGTATAAAAAACGTTCACCAGCCTGGAACACAAACAAGTTGAAAACACCGCTCCTGATCCACACCAATACCAACGACGACGATGTCAATGTGCTGGAAGTGGAGCACCTGATCCAGGGATTGAAGGCTGATGGAAAGAAGTTCGAGTACGAGATCTTCCAGAATGTGGAAGGGGGTCATTCCTTCGATCGCATCGATACCCGGATTGCCAAAGAGATCCGGCTGAAGATCTACGCCTTTTTAAACCGTTACCTTCAACCTCCGAAACCACTGAAATCTATTGGGGAGATTGACAAAGCCGCCTATATCACATGGTGAAACCAGTGAGGAAGCGAGGTAGCGAAATGGCGAAATGGCGAAATGGTGAAATAGTTATGGTAAGGATTGCCTACTGCCAACTGAGTACTGCCGACTGAAGACTATTCCCGGATCAACTTCTCCAGCCCGGCGATCTTGAACACCTTCTTGATGTCCGGCTTCGGGGATTTGATCCAGAAATTTCCTTCACCCAGTTCCTTGTATTTTTTCAGGCAGATCCGAAGGAGTGTTGAGGAGATATAATCAACTTCAGAGAAATCAAATTCCATTTTCTTCTCTTTATCAGTTATTTTATCAATCTCCGGTTCAATCTCAAGGGAGACTATCGTATCAAGTCTTCCCGACAAATGACAAATCACCAGGTCGCCGGTTGATTCCGTTTTCAGATTCATAGCAGTCCTTTTTAATAGTTCTTATTGAATTCGCGTTCAAGGGTGTCAGCATCGATCGATTCGTCCAGGTAAATATCAAATCCGAGGTTGAGCATCCGTACATTCATCCGGCGGCGGGTGATCCGCTGGATGTTCAGCAGGTGACGTGCCGACACATTATCGGTTGTGATGTTTTTACCGGCTGTTCCGCAGCCCAGCGTGAAAGAGGGTTCAAGTGTATTATACAGAGAACCAACCGCTCCTTGAGAAGCGGGCATGTTAACCACAATTCTGCCCGCATTCATCATGATGGAAAATTTACGGATTTTCTCTTCGTCGTATGAGAAGATGGAGGCCGTATGGCCAATTCCACCGTGGTAATTGAGATCGATGCATTTCCTGATGGCATCATCGAAATCATCTGCTTCGTAGTATGCCAGGATGGGGGCTAGGATCTCCGAAGAGAGCGGTTCTTCATCTCCAATCTTTTCCAGTGGAGCTACCAGGATACGCGTATTTTCAGGAACGCTGATATCTGCCATGGCAGCGATCTTCTCTACAGACTGACCCACAATTTCGGGGCTCATCGATTTGCTCCCGGCGAACCAGGCTACCTTCTCCACTGCTTTTATCTCTTCCGGATTAAGAAAATAGGCTCCCTGATTCTTCATCTCTTCTATCACTTTCGTGGCAATTTCCTTTTCAACCACCAGGGCCTGCTCGCTGGCACAGATGGTTCCGTTATCGAACGTCTTGGATCGTATCAGCTGCTCTACGGCAAAAGGGATATCAGCCGATTTCTCAATATATACGGGAACATTTCCGGCCCCTACACCCAGTGCGGGAGTGCCTGAGCTATATGCTTCGTGAACCAGTCCGGTCCCTCCGGTAGCCAGGATCAATGCCAGCTTCGGGTGTTGCATCAGGTACAGCGTCTCCTCCCGCGACTTATGGTTTGACCACTGGATACAATCATCGGGAGCCTCAGCAGCCAGTGCCGCTTCGTAACAGATTCGCACTGTTTCAATTGAGGATCTGGTTGCTCTCCGGTGAGGGCTTATGATGATAGGATTGCGGGTTTTAAGGGCAATCAAAATCTTAAACAGTGTGGTGGAGGTAGGATTGGTAACCGGTATAACAGCCAGGATGGGCCCGATGGGCTGGGCAATTTCAATGATGCCAGTTTGCTCATCTTCGGAAATAATGCCTACGGTTTTCTGGTTCTTCAGGTTTTCGTAGACGTACTGGGTTGCTACTACGTTTTTAATTACTTTATCTTCCCAGCGGCCGAGTTGGGTCTCTTCGGCCGCCATCTTTGCAAGCTTCACCCGGTTGTTCAACCCGGCTTTATAGACCGCCTTTACAATCCGGTCGGTGTGGGCCTGATCATACTGGTTAAAGATCGCAGCAGCATAGGTTGCCCTTTCCAGGATCTCGTCTATTTGCTGTTTTTGTTTTTCGTCCATAGATTTGTCAGTATCTTTGTTATCGTCATGTTAATCAATCAATACCATCTTTTTAACCTGTGCATGTAAACCGGAGGTGAGTTTTACCAGGTACATCGCACTGGTAAGACGGTTTCCGGAATGATCGGTTCCATCCCATGAATAAACGTAATTACCAGGAATCAATTTTTTCTCCATGATAATTTTTACCAGGTCTCCCTTTAAATTATATACTCCAAGTTTCAGAAAAACCGGTTCATTGGTCTCACTTTCAAATACTTCAAATGAAATATCAGTTTCATGAGTAAATGGGTTCGGGGAGTTCTGATGAAGCTGAAAAAGTGAATTCTTTTTATTCCACATGCTGTTTTCAATGCCCAGAAAATCATATACCGTGCCTCCAACAATCGTCATTACAACATCTGTTGTCAGGAGTTCGGTAGGATCGATGGTATAAAGATCCTTTGACCAGATGGTCATATCAGCATACTTTCCCTCTTCAATCGATCCTTTTACATCCTCTTCGAACTGCGCATAAGCTGAACCCATGGTATGTGCATATAGCGCCTCCTTCATGGTAATCCGTTCATTCGCATTGATTAAAACGCCTGAAGAGGTTTTTCTGACAAGTGCACCCCAAAGAGTCAGCCGGGGATCCAGGGAAAGAACTGTCGGAAAATCGGATCCCAGGGAGACTTTTACTCCGGCATCGATCATTGAGCGTAATGGCATCAATCGCTGAATCTGATCCGGCCAGTAAAGACGATAGAAATCTCCGCAGGAATAGATGGCTCCCGGTTGCATACAGGCAACCACTCCCATATTTTTCATACGGATTAACGAAGTTCCCAAAGGGACCATGACATGCTCAAGCCGATGACGGGAATCGACGATCAATGTATCCTGTTGGGCTTCTGCAATAGCATCCAATGCAAGGTCTATCGCATGATCGCCCATCACATGGAATGAGAGTTGTCTGCCCAGTCTGTGAAGCTGTTTAACCACCATTTTCAACGTATCCGCATTCCAGGTAGAAAGGTTCCATGAAGGTCCCGGGTGCGGGTCATATGTGTAGGAGGTCGGAGGTTGACCATCAAGGAGAAATTTATTGCCCGTATAAGCAATCATGGGATATCGGAAAAGCTCCGTGTTCTCCAGGCAAAGGGATACATCCGAAGTCCGTTCAATGGTATAATGCATGAAACACCTGATTTTCAGTTCACTGTTAATGGCTGTCTGGGCATAGGCACCAAACCGTGTCAATCCTCTGGTATTGACATCGCCAAAACTTGTGATCCCTTCAGCCAGGTAAACCTCCTGGGCATATTTCACATCGTTGACCAGGGGCTCCAATTCCAATGGTGGTGCAAGAAGCCTGACCATATCCATGGCCGGATGGTTATAGAGAACCCCTGTTGGAATACCGGTAACCGAGTCTCTTTCAATGATACCGCCGGGTGGATTGGGCGTCGTGTCAGTGATCCCGGCCAGGTTTAAACCATAACTGTTGGAGGTGCCAAAATGCCCCCCCATACTGTTCAGTATTACCGGGTTATTGGGAGAAACCGGATCCAGGTCATATCGCGTTGGCAGTCGTCCGTCTTCCAGGCGATAAAAACCATCTCCAATGACCCAATCACCTGAATCAATTTGCGCGATACGTTCTTCTATTTTGGCTATAATCTCAGCAATTGTAGTTACTTCAGGAGGGCGCAGGTTGACGTAATCATTTTCTGCCTGCCCGTAGTACATCAAGTGTGAATGCGCATCAATCATGCCTGGTGTTACGGTCAATCCGTCTAGGTCGATCACTTCAGTGCCTGTCCCTATAAAGGGTTGAACATCCTGATTGGATCCCACTTTAATAAAAATACTGTCTTTCACCGCAACAGCCTCCATCACATCGTCATTGGGATTGATTGTGATAATGTTCCCCTTGATCAATACCAGGTCGGCGGTTGTCTGTGCCATTCCCCAGCCTGAAAACAGGAAACAGATTAATAAGCCGGAAAACTGCATGTGAGTAATTCTGGTTTTTCTTTTCATCATTGTCGATTTTGGATTTGCATTTCCCCACGATCATCCCACAATGAAAGGATAAATATAACAAATATATTTTAGTCTGCTATGATTAAGGGATTGACAAGCCATTTTCCGGCACTCATTTTCCGTATTTTTGCATAAATTTTTATGAACAAGTCCGAACTCACCGCTCCGGTCGGAACCTGGGAATCGCTTTCGGCTGCCATTCAGGCAGGTGCCGATTCGGTCTATTTCGGGGTGGGTGTGCTGAATATGCGGGCCCGGTCATCGATCAATTTTACCCTTCGCGACCTGGTGAAGATTTCAGGGATCTGCCGGGAGTACGGCGTGAAGAGTTACCTCACATTAAATACCGTCATTTACGATTCCGAGATCAGAGAGGTGAGACGGATTGTGGATTCGGCGTATAAGAACGGAATCGATGCCATCATCGCTTCCGATCAGGCTGTGATCCAGGTTGCCCGTTCGGTAGGGATGCCGGTTCATATGTCGACCCAGACCAACATCACCAACCTGGAAGCGGTGAAATACTGGTCGCAGTTTGCCGATGTGATGGTCACCGCACGGGAACTCTCGTTAAATCAGGTTGCCTCCATCGTCAGGGCCATCCGCCGGCAGCGGATCACCGGTCCATCCGGACAACTGGTCCGGCTGGAGGTCTTCATCCACGGAGCACTCTGTATGGCGGTATCGGGAAAGTGTTACCTGAGCCTTGACCACTTCAACGCCTCAGCTAACCGGGGCGCCTGCTACCAGGTATGCCGGCGTCTCTACCGGGTAACTGACTTCGACAAAGAGGTGGAACTACTGGTCGATAACGAGTATATCATGTCACCCAAGGATCTTTGCACCATTGGGTTCCTGGATAAGATCGTAACAGCAGGGATCTCTGTGTTAAAGATCGAAGGGCGGGGGCGTAGCCCGGAATATGTAAAAACCGTTACCGCCTGTTATCGTGAAGCCGTTGAAGCGATTGCAGCAGGCAGGTATTCACAGGAGCGGGTTGAAGATTGGTTGAATCGGTTGAAATCGGTCTACAACCGCGGATTCTGGGATGGATACTACCTGGGCCAAACCATGGGTGAATGGGCGGAACAACATGGTTCTGTCGCCACACAGTCAAAAGAATATGTCGGAAAGGTAACTAACTACTATACAAAACTTCAGGTGGCTGAAATCAAGCTGGAATCCGGTTATCTGGCGCCCGGAGACCGGATTTACATCCAGGGCCCGACAACTGGCGTGATCGAACTATCAATTCCGGAGATCAGGGTTAACCTGAAACCGGTAAAAAAAGCCAAAAAAGGAGAGGTCTGCTCAATCCCTGTACCAGAATTCCTTCGCCGTTCTGATAAAATTTATAAGGTAATTCAAAATTAATTCATCATTCATTGTTCTTTGTTCGTTATTCGATTGTTCAAATAAATGCTCGGAAATCTTCATACCCATACGCATTTCAGCGACGGCTCCTCCCCTCCCGAAGACTATATTGCAGAGGCCATTAACCAGGGATTTTCTGTTCTGGGTTTCACCGATCATTCACCGGTGCCCTTTCCGAATACTTTTGCCATTCCGGAGAGCGGTCTTCCGGGTTACATTGAGGCGATAACCAGGGTCAAGGGTCAAGGGTCAAGGGTCAAAGAATTACGAAAATCAACAATCAACAATCAACAATCGGAGATCGGAGATCGGAGATCGGAGATCAAAATCCTGCTGGGACTTGAATATGACTACATTCCCGGCCTGACGGGATCGATCAGGGAGTTGCGCAAGGCTTACTCATTTGATTATATCATTGGTTCGGTACATCTGATCAGGAATGATCATCCCGGGTTGATCTGGTTCATCGACGGCCCGAAAGTGGAGACCTACGACAAGGGGCTGCGTGAGGTGTTCCAGGGGGATGCACGGAAAGCGGTGACAGCCTACTGGCGGCAGCTTCAGGAGATGGTAGTGCAGGAGAAACCCGATATCATCGGCCATCTTGACAAGATCAAAATGCATAACCGCGGACGATATTTCCGGGAAGACGAAGGTTGGTACGTCGACCTGGTGGACGAAACGCTTGATCTGATCCTGCACCTGGGCGCAGTGGTGGAGGTCAACACCCGGGGGCTCTATAAGAAACGCTCTGATTCCCTTTTCCCGGGCCCCTGGATCCTGAAAAAAATACTGACCCAAAAAATCCCTGTAACTCTATCTTCCGATGCACACCGTCCCGAAGAACTCAGCCTAGGTTTTCCGGAAGCAACAGAGATCCTGAAGGAGCTCGGATTCAGATCGCAGTGGCTGCTGACCGGCCAGGGCTGGGAGGAGACAGAATTAGAGGAAGTAAGGGCCAGGCACTAACAGGTTTTTGCTTTCCCTGCAATCGTATGAACCTTCAGCGGTTCCACATACATGGCCCGGACAGGCCGGGTGGGGCAGATGTATTCACAAGCCCCGCATCCGGTACAGGTTTTTTCATCGATAACGGGTATGGTCAGCTCTCCCAGATAGGGCTTCATGGTAATGGCCCTGGTCGGGCATAGTTCACTGCACAGGCTGCAGGAAGTCCGTTCCGCTACCGGGATACATAGGTTTTTAATAAAACGGGCGATTCCGATCCGGATTCGTTTCTTCTGCTCAGGAGATAATGAAAGAATGGCTCCGGTTGGACAAATATCCAGACATTTCGTGCATTCGTAGCGGCAGAGGCCTGCTTCAAAATCCATTGCCGGCTGGAGGATTCCTGCCAGACCAAAGGCACCGATAGTAGGTTGCAATACCCCGGTCGGACAGACACTGACGCACAGGTGGCAGGAGGTGCATCGTTCGGTGTAATAAGCTACGCTGACCGAGCCAGGAGGGGTAGCCGGATAGGGATTTTCCTCATCGGTTGAATTCTTTTCTCCTCCCGCCAGCTCTTCTGCAGGATTTCCGTACAGCCTGGAGAAAAGGGCCGGTGCAATGGCCAGGGAGGGCACCGCCACCGAAACCGACAACACGGCGTTTTTCAGGAACGCCCTCCTCCCTTCGAACTTTGATCCTCTAACTTCGATCCCCGATTCTTGGCCCTTGACCCTTGACCCTCGACCCTTGAACCTCGACCCTTGAACCTTAAACCCTATCGCCCCATTCGAACATGCTTCCAGGCAATTGAAGCAGGCTACACAGCGGTCGAAATCCAGGATTTTTGCATCGTTGTCGATGCATCCCGTTTTACACACCTTCATGCAGCTTCCGCAGGCACTGCAGGTAACAGTGTCCAGTTTGAGCCGGAACAACGAAATCCTGGATAGGATCCCGAGCAGGGTCCCGACCGGACAGATCACTGTGCAGTACCATCGGCCTTTCCACACCGCCAGGAGGACAATAGCCAGAAACATCGTCAGGGTGACCACCCAGGAGCACCAGGACGTACTAGTCCGCATGGCTGTTTCTCCTTCCGGACTCCGCAGGGAATCAAGCGAAAAAAACAGCGGATTCCCCGGAAGATCAATGAATAGACCGATCAGTCCCGACAGGGATCGTCCAGCCAGACTGAAAGGATCCAGCAGGGTCAACAGGAAGAGGTTGCCTGCCAGTAAAAGAAGCAGGGTCAGAGCGAGGATGGGGTAGCTGACCCACTGTACCGGTTTTCTGTAGTGTATTTTGGATTGTGATAATATGTTTCCCGGATTCCATCGTGACCGGATTCCGTTTACGATATCCTGAATCGTGCCGAGCGGACAGAGGGAGGAGCAGTAGATCCTTCCGAAAAGAAGGGTCAGGAGCATGATAAACAGAAATCCCGCTGCAGCCAGGGAAAACGAACTCAGGAAGCCGATCAGGGAGGGGATGAACTGGAGATAGAGCAGGGTTTTTATCAGCCCTTTCGTGGTGATGAGCGCGATATCAGCGAAAATACAGGCGACAAATGCAAAAATCAGGAGTGAAATCGCTACCCGGATCGGTTTCAGATATTTCCATTTCATGCAAATCGAATTGGTCCCATTGTGGATAAAATTACAAAAAAATGATCCTCCTTTTTCGTATTTTCGCTTCAGGGTAACTGTATTGTATGATCTCACGGGATACCGTTGAAAGCATTCTTTCCGCCATTCGCATCGAAGAGGTGATCGGTGATTTTGTCACACTCCGGCGAAGGGGGACGAATCTGATTGGCCTGTGTCCGTTTCATAAAGAGAAGACTCCCTCGTTCACTGTCTCACCTTCCAAAGGAATTTATAAATGCTTTGGGTGCGGAAAAGCCGGAAGCGGGGTCAATTTTCTGATGGAACACGAGCACTACACTTACCCGGAAGCGCTTCGTTTCCTGGCCAACAAATACCAGATCGAGATCGAGGAGGAGGTACAAACACCGGAGATGCAGGAGGAGCTTGGAGAGCGGGAAGCTCTGTTCAACCTGAACCAGTTTGCCCGTGACTATTTTGCACAAGCCCTCCACCACACCGAGGAGGGAAAGGCCATCGGGCTCAGCTACCTGAAGGAGCGGGGAATCCGTGATGACATTATCCGGAAATTCGAGCTGGGATACAGTCCCGAAACCTGGGATGCCTTTACTTCGTACGCCCGGCAGCAGGGATATAAGCTGGAAGCACTGATTAAAAGCGGCCTGACCCTCCAGAAGGAGGAGCGGGCATACGACCGGTTCCACGCCCGTGTGATCTTTCCGATCCACAGTGTTTCGGGACGGGTGATCGGATTCGGAGGCCGGATCCTGACTTCGGAGAAAAATCGTCCGAAATATGTAAATTCACCCGAATCAGGGATTTACAATAAGAGCAAATCCCTTTACGGCATCTTTTTCGCCCGACATGCCATTGCTTCGAATGATACCTGCTACCTGGTGGAGGGATATACTGACGTGATCTCCCTGCATCAGGCCGGTATTGAAAATGTTGTAGCCTCTTCCGGAACTTCGCTTACTCAGGATCAGATCCGGATGGTCCAGCGGTATACCCGCCAGGTTACGATCCTCTACGATGGGGATCCGGCCGGAATCAAAGCCTCATTTCGCGGCATTGACATGATCGTGGAGGAGGGCATGGATGTAAAAATCGTGCTTTTTCCTGATGGGGAAGATCCGGATTCCTATGCCCGTAATCACCATCCTTCCGAAGTGGAGGCCTTTGTCACCGGCAACGCCGACAATTTTATCCTGTTCAAGACCAAGTTACTGCTGCAAGAGACTGAAGGCGACCCGATCAAAAAGGCGGGACTGATCAAAGAGATCGTACATACCATCAGTCTGATTCCCGACGGCATTTCCCAGACCCTGTACATCCGGGAATGTTCGGCCCTGATGGGGGTATCGGAACAGATCCTGATGAATGAAGTCCGGAAGATCCTGCGTGACCGGATCAAAAAAAGGCTCCCGGAGGTGGAGAAGGCGGAAGATATCGGATGGCAGGAAACAACCACAGCCCCCTCCCAGGAGGATATCGACCTCTTCTCCGACGAATACCAGGAGCGGGAACTGATCAGGCAGCTAGTCCTCTACGGACGGGAGACCATCACCCTTCAGCGGACTGATGAAGATGGCCGGGATATCCCTTTCCCTATTCGGGTGGCCGATTTTATTGTGATCGATATCCTCCGCGATGAACTGGTATTCGAACAAGCTCTCTATGGCCGGATCTTTGCCGAATTTGTCGCTGCCCGGGAACGAGATGAGATCCCCGATATTTCCTATTTCAAACTGCACGAAGATCCGGAGATTGCCCACGCAGCTATCGACCTGATCTTCTCCCCGTATGAACTCAGTGAAAACTGGGGGAAAAATAACATCCTGATCGAGGAAGAACCGGCACGCATGAAAGAGCTGGTCATTTCCGCCATGCTGTCGTTTAAAGCCAAGAAACTGGATAAAATCATTACGGCCAAACAGAAAGAAATGCAGGAGGCCAGGGATCCGGCCGACGTAGAGCTGCTTCTTTCAGAGCTCCGGAATCTGAAAGCAAGTCATGTCCGGATTAACCAGGAACTGGGCAGAATCATTACAAAGTAACGCATCAGCATGGCTCCCGATTATCTTTTGTATTTTTTTGAAAATTCCACTCGGATCATCTGATAAACCAGTATAAAATCGGATGGTCTGATGAAGAATTCCCGGTGTGTGACTTTGGTTAATTTTATGAATTTTACCATCTGGTAAATCGTGGCGAGGATATATGCAGCCGAAGCCGTAAGTCCGGCTCCAACATAGTTCCAATAAAGAACGGCAGGATATATCGCTCCGAGGGTAAAGAGAAAACCTATCCCGGATGCAATCATATTGTATTTAGGCTTTCCGATTCCTGAAAAAAAGGAACTCAGTAACATGGAAGCATTCAGTGCCAGAATTCCCGGGGCGAGGCAAAACACCAGAGTGTGAATGAAACGGTAAGCTTCACCAAAAATCCATGCATATATTCCTTCCGGAATGGCGATCATGACCAATGTTAAAAACATGGTTACCAGCACAGTGACTTTTAACAACCGGATAGTAAGTTCACGCGAATATACCAAATCGCGCGAACTGGAAATACGGGAGAATTGTATCAGCGAGATGCTCTGTCCTATTATCCTTAATCCCTCCGTAAGTTGTATAGCTGCATTGAATATCCCGAGTGGGGATGCTCCGTGTATCGCTTTGATTACATAAAAGTTAAACCGTTTGTTACCCAGTTGAATGAGGTTAGCGATCTGGGTGAATATTCCATATTTTACTATTTCGGCAATTCCCGAAAAAATTTCCTTTACATGATCAATCCGTATATGCCGTCTTGTAAGAAATAATCCCATCATCCATGTAAGGAGATAAGATCCATACAGCGCATACACATACATGATAGTGGTTCTGATATGAATCACAAACAGCAGGAGCGATACTAAAATTACCAAACTGATTATCTGGGTCAAAAAGGTAGTATTATACAGAGTGATCTTTTCCTTTCCGATCAAAATATTGATATGGATAGTTGAAAAGGAGTTTATAAGTGCAAGAATCAGAATATGTGTACCAAATCCGGAAGGAACAATAATACTATAAACTGTCGGAAAAAGGGAAAGGACAGATCCAATACCTGTAGCGACCACAAAAGTAATTATTGCCCATAGATAACCGATTAGGATCAGACTGAATAGGTTTATCCGGGAAGAGAAAAATACCATAGCGCTTCCCCCTATCAGGTCGTTCAGAAGCATGATCAGCGCGATATCAAGTACAATCAACCCGATGGTTCCATAATATTCAGGTTTGAGTGTGTTGGTGCATAATAAAACCAGGATCAGCATGAGAAATGCATTGATAACCCGTACCAGGAACGTTTGTGTGATCTTTCTTACCATATGCCTGTAATTCCTATCCGGTTATTTGCAATTCGTTTTAGCCCATGAAAAAAATTTGACCAAAGAAAGCGAAACTCTTTTCCATCAATTATTGTAATCCGGTCATTTCCATTTATCGTATGCAATCCTTCAGAATAATAATTTCCTTTCGGACAAACCGTCAGATATTTCTCTTCCTGAAAATCGAAAGGAGATAATTTTAGTACATGATTCAATACTATCCTCGCTCCATAATGCCAGGAACAATCCTGTGCCGGCCTGATAAGCCAGCCATCCATCCGGATAAACGATCCGGCCGGACGGCTGGAACGAATATCCGTTTTTACCGGATTATTGGAATGTGATATGAACTTATCAAATAACGACTGCGAATAATAGATATATAGATGAACACTGGGAAGATCCTTCCGGGTAAAAAACAGCCACCATTTGTTTTGATAGTGAAGAATAACAGGATCTACACCCGACATATGATCCACTAATGTACGATTATAACCGAATTGCCCGGTATCATGGTTCAGGCTGTACAAAACAATCCGGTTATCCTGATGGGTTTCGGGAATTAGAAAATATTCCCCCTGAAAGGAAAAGACAAAAGGAAATGAGCTATGATTTTCTGTCTGTAGTGCTTTTCTGATCTGTTTAGGAAAACTTTGCATATCACATATATCCATGCTGTATAGTTCTCCTTTTGATCTCCGGTAACTATAATATTCAAAGAACACGGTTGATCTGCCGTCAATTTCAAGTAAAAAGGGATCGGCGACAAATTTCGACAGTTTGGGTTTCGGGAACCATTGCACTTCTTCCGGATCCCAACCCCATTTGACAATATCGTGAATCGCCCTGTGAATAATACCGATATTCCAGTCCTCTGCACGAGTCAGTTCGTTGAAGTGAAACATCAGTCTGTTCCAGATCAACTTATACAGAAATTTTGCGATTGTAACATTTCCCGGCGCCCTGTACAAGGGAGCCTTGCTGTCAGATAACCATTCGGAGTGGGTCCCGTTTTGAATCGCAATACATACTTGCAACGGCCACCGGGTTGTCTGTAGATAGAGCTGATCCAGCTGACCCTTATAGGAATGGCGTTGCGTTTTGAACCATCCTTTTCTCAAGATAAATCCTTTATCCAATCTTTCATTCAATCGCTGCAGAATAACACCTGTGACCGGTTCGTTATTCAGTATCTCCCAGAAACCAGGAGGTCCACCCCGGTATTTCATTTCATCGCCATGATGGAATGACCAAATGCCATACTGAGGGATTGTTAAAATCTCGCCACCAATAATCCCAAATCCAAATCTGAGAAGAAAATGCGGGCCGATTTCCCGGATGGTTTGAAGATCCTTTTCATGAAAGAAAGAGATGTATTTCCGTTTTTCAGGAGTGCAGAAAAGCTTATAAATATCTGTGGCCTCGTCGGTATAATTTACAATCCTTTTTGATTCAGGATGAAGAAAATAGCGATCAAAAAAATAAAAAAGTGCGTTCCTGGAGAAAAGCCGGTTGATTTTTGACCGGATCCGGTTTTGGAGAACGGGTTCCTTACCGGAAGCCTTAACAATGATAAGTTTCAGCTCTATGCCATGATCCCGGAGATGTTTGATCGAATCAGCCTGCCATCTTTCTAGCATCAGGCTATTGCATAAAATTCCGAATGATAGTGCTTCCGGCATCCTTCGTTCATTTGCTCACTAAAAGTGGTGACTGATTCGGATCGAATCTGTCACCAAAAACCTTTGATAGTGTTTTCAGGATAAAGACATATTCCTGATGATCTTTTTTTTCAGCAACATTCAATGCCCATCCGGGCAGTGAATATTTTACTCGTTGTTTGAAGAGTAAAAACCTTATGCGCGTCGTCTGATCTATCGGAAAATTCCAGTTGGCATTATCGATCCGTAAGGTTTCCGGGGAAACAACCGAAATAAAACGGTGATACAATTGATAATTCTTTTTCACTGCCGGATCTATCGCCATTAAATAATCAAACAGCGGGGTGGAATAATATGGAGTAATCGAGGGAAAAAAGCACCGGTTGCGATCTTCGCCCTCGAATAACCACTTTACCCCTCTTCCCATGATAAGGAACCGAATATACTTTCCTTCCATTGATTTTTCGGGCGAGGCTTCAAGTAATTCAACCAGTGAATTACGAATCATCTCTGTCCGCGTATCTTTTGCGACAATTTCAGGAACTATTATGATGTGTTTTTTCAGAATAAACGAAGCAAGCTGATAGACATTTTTTCCCTGCATGTCCCAGGTTAAATCCGGAAGTACCTTATCTCCACCGTCTCCGGTAATATAAACCATCCCGGGACCAGAAATCCGGGTAAAAAACTCAAGAATAAATGACATCCCAAGTGAGTTCATTCCGGATTTCATTTTTATCAGCATATCTTCAAACTCTCCGGAGGATCTTTTTATTTCAACAACATTCAGCTTTTTCTCCCAGGTATCTGCTATTTTTTTGGCCACTTGCAAATCCTGAAGAGCATTATTCCATGGATCAAGATAGGAATCGATTCGGAATGTTAATTTCAGCGTCCGCAAGGCGCTTCCAATTACACGGGAATCCAGGCCTCCGCTTAATGACAATTTTCGTTCTTCATACGACCTCAGCCTCAGAGTACAGGCATTTAAAAACAATTCACGAGCTTTCCCGGCAATAATACGGGGATCCCGTTCGGTATGATAGTTCTCAAAATTATATTGTTTCCAGGTGCCGGTCTTTCTCCCGTGTATATCTTCCAGTATATAAAATGCAGGCATCAGCCGGTGTGTATAACGATATATCGTACGGTCGGAAAGTGGATACCCGAAGTATAATGTCTCCGCTACTCCAACCTGATCCGGTTCGTCAGGTATTAATGCTCTTTTTATAGCCAGATCCCGGAGATACAGCGCCCAGTTTTTATTCTGGCAGGAATAGACCGGAAGCCTGCTCAAGGAGTCTCCAACAAGCATCCATTGGCGGGAAAGCCGGTCTACAATACACAGAAAAAACTCTGCATCGTCTGAATTTAAGAGGGCATATAACCGATCCCCGGGTATACAGTTTCCCTGAAATACTTTTGGGATCTCTTTGATCCGTTGTTCTTCCTGTTGGTCTGATAAATTGTATATCCTGCCCTCTAAAAAATATTCAAACCGGTCATCTGAAAAATAACGTACCGGATAACCGGCATAGGTTACCACAGCAATCCGTAAATTTTCAAACAAGCAATATACTTTCGTCCTGTATTCAAAAGTATACAAACAACGTTTTAATACGGTTTCAAGGAGATCGTTTGGACCAGAAAGGCCCTTGTTTCCAATTATTATATTCAGTCCGGGCATGAAATGTTCATTCAGGTGGGGTTTTGGTATTATCGGTCAATAAATCCAAAAATAAGACTACTGTTTCCAGGTAAATACCATGTAGTAACTAATTCTTTGAACCCGGTGTATCTCTCAGGCGTAATGATGTACTGGTTAATGGTTAACTCTTTTCTAACATGAATTGTTCCGCCCCGTTGTGACACAACAAATAAATATGAACCTGCCTGATTTGTAATTCTTATATTTTGCTTGGGTAAAAACACTTTCATGTTATCAGGTAAAGCGATTGTAAAATCGTACTTTTCCTCTAATGGAAAAGGTATTTCCAGTGGTGTCTCACGCTTTGCAACCAGCGCTTGGACATTCCAGCTTTCAATCCCGGTATTCAGATACGGAAGCGTGAAGAACAAATAGTTCAAATCTTTTTTTACTATTTCTGCTTGATCCACTCTGCAGGTAAAAGAAGATTCCGCAGGTGTCAGCCTGGAAAAAGAGATCTCCTTAATTTCGGCTGAAGCCACTCCGCCCCGGAAATATTGCTTCAGCTTATTTTCACTTCGGGTCAAGGCCAGAAAAGGATTGGAAGGGCCGCTGATCGTTCCTATGAGTTCGCCTGAAAGGGTCAGCGCCGTACCGATCACCAGTATTCCTTTCAGCGAAAGAGCGTTTTTTTTCGCTTCTGTATCAACCGGTTGGAAGGTCCCATCTTCCTTCAGAACCAGGAATACCTTTCCGGGTTCAAGCACAGGCATATCAAACGCATTTGCCTGTTCTACCGATAAATATACCTCTCCGAGTCCGGCCACTTCGGCCCTCACCACCCAATCTTCCAGTGTAGTAAGGGTTCCTATTTGGTTGTTAAAATCGGATCCGTCGAAAACCAGTACCGGCTGTGCCTGGATTCCGGCCTGCTTCAAAAGGGCTGTCAGGAAAACCGCTTTTTCCGCCACTGTTCCACCGTTGCTGTTCCATAGTTCTTCCGGAGTCCGGAGCCGATACCCGGTAAGTTCCCCGGGGACGTCAAAGAGATTGATCTCTTTCACTACAAAATCCTGCAGGGTAAAAAGGAGCTCTTTTTTCTCTTTCCGGTCTGTTTCCAATTTTGTTACAAATTGATTCATGGTCTCAGATGTGGCGTACCTGAAAGCCTCCTGATCCATGAAAAAGCCGGCGATCGGCCGATACCCATCAAGTGTGCTGAAGATCAGAGTCGGATAAAGCGACTGATCGTTGGGGCGGTGATCTTCGGGCGACATGGCCGGGATCCCGTTCAGGGCCCATCGGTATACCCGAAATCCGTTTTCGGTTGTCTCCGATGGTTTTTTCTCGCTGTTGAACAATTTAAAAAACAGGGGTTTGTTTTCCGGTACCCGAAGGATCATCGTAAGGGATTTTACCGGTTGGTTTTCGGCCAAAATCGTGCTCCCCATAAATGCAGGGAAGAAATCAACGGCTGTCCGGATCCGGTAATCAAGATACACGGTAGCACCAACTTCAAGCCCGGTATGGGTGATGACCAGTTCACGTAACCGGTTGAAGGCCGGGGCGTGGGAAGCAAATCTTGGAAGCACTTCGTTAAATGCATTTGCCGGTGTGACCACATTTTTACCGTCGGCCATGACTGTAAGCGACTGATCTACAGTGAGTATCTGATAATCAGGATTATACAAAATGAATGTCTCTCCGAATAACCGGTGAAACGACCGGTAGTTTTGCAGTTTCTGTTCCTTGGCATAGCGGTATTCCATGGTACCGTCGGTATTCAGGGTGTACTCTTTGGTCAGAGACAGGTATATGGCATCGTATTTTTCCTCCTGTGCAGAAAGATGAAAAAATGGAAAGAGAGAAAGATAGAATAATATCAGTATCGTGACTTGTTTCATATTGCTAGGCTTATTAACCCGTTATTCATTTTTTTAAATCCACCACAACCATTTCGTCTGCAAAGCGGTTCTGGGCTTTGACTGCATCCCGGTATTCAGGCCATTCGCCGGCTTCGTAGATCCGTTTTCCAAATGAGATCTCTTCTTTAAAAACGAGGGTCTCTCCCTGCAGGTTGTATCCGCCTGTGATGGAAGCAAAGGCTCCCTGCAGGTTGACCGGTTCCGGAATCCGGACTGTCTTTTCCAGGGAGGGGATCCGTATCTTTTCTGAAACCACGACCTGGCGGGAACACCTGTCGCGAAAAGGAAACTGCCTTGTTTCCAGATCGGTTTCGAAATAGAGGTGCGATTGAGCCGATTTGAATAACTGCGAAGCCATCAACGGTTTAAAAAACAGGGTGTTTCCTGAAACCATTGCGTAATCCGGAATGCAGTACCCGATTTCGATCCGGATGGGTCCTGAAAGGTAATCCATGGGGTCTCCGTAATTCAGTTTCGTGATGGTGGCTTTAGGGTGGATCCGCAGAAATTCCCGTTCGATGTTCCGGTTCCATTCAGTTTGATTGGAATTTTTAAAATACCCGCGAACCGATCCGTCCGATTGCCCTTCTGCCGTGATCACCAGGGTCCCTTCCAGTGTCCCGTCATCCAGTAATTCCGCTTCAGCAACCACGTGAATATAATGATTTTCAGGCGGCGAAAGTGGAGTAGTTGCCAGGTCGGCCCCTTCGGGAACCCCCATCAGGTATTGCTGCTGTTGTTCAGCGCTGGACCACAACTCGCGGAGAAAGGGCACCCAGGTAGGGTCCAGGAGATGATATTGACCATCCTTGAGTTTTACCACCGTCACACAGTGGTTGAACTGGTCGGCCGGAATGTAGTCGATCCGTGATCCGGCCATGGTCATGGCCGGGTACGACATAAATCCGGCAGCCCGTAACATGGTTATCAGCATTCCGGCTTTGTCTTTGCATACTCCGCACCGGTCGTTGAAAGTCATTGCTCCTTTATGCAGGGTGAAGCCCTCCCCTTCTCCCATAGAGATGCCCGAATAGCGGATCTCATCAGCGCACCAGTGGGTGAGCAGGGAGATTGAATCCGCTTCTGTGCGGGCTCCTTTCAAAATAGTATCCACCTTGGCTTTGATCTCCGGGGTAAAATCAAAACTGCCGAAATCCTCGTTGACCTTGAAAAACCAGGTGGATTTGGCAACCCAGTCGGGGCTGGTGGAAAGCAGTAGTTTCGGTGCCACATCCGACAGGGCAACCATTCTTGGTTCCTGTTTGATGGGTCGCATGCCGGTCTTCGAAAAGGTGTACACAAAGGCATCCCCCTCCAGCCAGCCTGATACCTGCGCCTCTCCATTGTAAAATTCAAATTGTAGTAATTTCTCTTTCGGCACTCTCACCTGGTATACTTTCAGGTTAACCGGCCAGGAGCTGAAAAATTCCACAATATCATAGAATTGGCCCCGCATCGGGGGAATGTACCGGTCTTCATCGTTTTGTTGCAGCAGGGCATAGGTAAATCCTTTTCGGAACATGACCACCTCTATCGCGTCTCCGGGGTCAAGCCGTCCCATTTCGATCATGATCTCCCGGGCGCCCCAGTATATTCCCCTGGCGGGTGCAGGGTAATCCATAACCCTGTTCAGGTCAAGATTCATGATCCGGCCATCGTTTTTATAGACAGCTGCTTTTCGGATCTCCACAAAGGCCGATTGCGGATCATACCCAAACGTAAGAGCATTCAGTTCTTTGGCTCCTGCAGGAGTCAACACTTTGTAAAGCATATGATTGGTCACATAGGTCAATCCGCTTTCCTTCACGTCTGTCAGGGTGCTGTCAAAGATCACCAGCAGGTCATCATTTGGAAACGTGCTGGCATCGCCGGCTGTTTTGATCAGTGCGCTGATGGGGTCTCCTGCAAATGTGCAGTGCACGAGTGCCTGCAAAAGCAGAATCAGACTAACTTTCTTCATCATGTATAACTGGTTTGTTTGGATCAAAATGCACATATTCTGTGATATCCAGGTAGGTCTGGTGCAATGCTGGTTTCCCCCGGTGCTGGATGCGCCTGACAAACGTTTTCATCCACCGGGTCTCCCCATCTTTTCTGAATATCCGAAACAGGGCATGCTGCGGGGGAGTCTCTCCCTGAAGCCGTTTTCTGGCCAGATCCAGCAGTCGGCTCCGGTCGTCCGGGTGAAGCAGGCCCAATAGGTCCCGTTCGTTAAAGGTACTTATCTCTTCCAGGGTATACCCGAATAGATTGGCGATGGCTTTATTGGCAAATATTACTTTTTCATCCTGAAGCACCCAGATGCCAAGCAGGGTATTTTCTGTGATGGTTTCATAGAGTTCCAGCACCTCGGTGTTCTCCCGGATTTTTTCGTTCAGGTGCTTTTCCAGTTTTTCCCTGATTTCCAGGTTTTCGATTTCCAGCTTCCGCTGATAGGCCGCGATTTCTATTATCATAATCATCTGTTCGAGGTCGTAAGGTTTCAGCACATATCCGAACGGTTTGATATGAAACGACCGGTCATATACTTCTTTCGAACTCTGGCCGGTGATAAAAATAATCGCACAATGAAACTCCTCTGAAATCAGCCGGGCTGTCTCAATGCCATCCAGGTTTCCCCGAAGATGAATATCCATTAACACAACCTCCGGTTCCTGTCCTTCATTCTTCAGCTCCCTGATAGCCTGAATGCTGTTTTCGCCCCGGGTAGCCGTGCCCAGTACCTTATATCCCGTACTGAGAAGCTGATCCTTCAGGCAGGCGGCAATCAATAATTCATCTTCGACAATGTAGATGGTAATCGGTTCTTTCATCACTTTGAGCTGATCATTTTCAACATATTGATCTCTTTCTCCTCTAAAAACCTCCATTTTCCCCTGGGTAGATTTTTCTTCGTCAACCCGGCAAAATAGACCCGGTCAAGTTTTTCCACTTTATAACCGAGTTTTTCAAAGATCCGTCTGACGACGCGGTTTTTCCCAGAGTGAAGCTCCAGTCCTACCTCCCTCTTATCTTTTCCGTCTGTTACATATTCAATCCGGTCGACTTTGATAAATCCGTCGTCCAGTTCGATTCCGCCGGTAATCGTCTGCAAATCCGCTTTTGTGAGGGGTTGGTCCAGCACTACATGGTAAATCTTGCGGATACCGTACCGGGGGTGGGTAAGTTTTTTAGCAATGATCCCGTCGTTTGTCAGCAGCAGCAGCCCGGTGGTGTTACGGTCGAGCCGGCCGACCGGGTAGATCCTTTCGGGACAGGCGTCCCGGATCAGAGCCATTACAGTATTTCGTTTATAGGGATCATCGGCGGTGGTTATATAGTTTTTCGGCTTGTTCAACAGGATATACCGTAGCTTTTCCTGGTGCAGCGCCTGGTCGCCTATTAACACTTTATCTGTCAGCGCTATTTTGGTTCCCAGTTCCGTGATGATTTTTCCATTCACTTTTACAGCACCGGCCAAGATCATTTTATCCGCTTCCCGCCTGGAACAAATACCTGAATTCGCAATAAACTTATTTAGCCTGATCAATTCAGTATCTTTCATTTCTTGTTTATTGTCAGGTTTTCTGATGGGTGGTTTTCTCGGTTTCATTCTTCCGGTTCAAATGGTGGTTTAATTCTGACGCCGTCGAAGCGGGTTTCTATTCCGTTTATATACGATATAATCATGAACAGGGTCCCGTCGTAATTGTATTTAATCCAATCCCCCTCTTTATTGCCCATAACGTACATCCCTTCATCACGTATTTTTCCGTTGTCCCAGTAATAGGAGTGCTTTCCATCGGGAAGATCCTCCAGAAATCCTCCTTTGAAAATCAACAGGCTATCGGTTCCTTTTTCTCCAATCTGCAGGTTATACGCCACCCACAGCCCGTTACGCAACCCATCCCGGTAGCTGCCGCGCTGACACCAGTCTCCGACACACTGAAACCAGGGTCCGTCTTCCAGGCCATCGAGGTATTCCCCTTTTTCAATGAGGATGCCTTCTTCGTCAAATTCTTCGGAAAGACCATCTTTTTTGCCCCGGTAATAGTTCTCTTCCCGCAATAATTGTCCTGAATCATAATACCATTTCCACGTTCCTTCCGGTTTTCCCTCTTTGTTGTAAACACCTGTTTGTTCCAGCCTGCCATTTGGATGAAAATAGTTCCATTTGCCGGTTTTTTTGTCTGCTTTGTAATCTCCTTCCGCTTTCAGGGTTCCGCCCGGATAGTATTCTATCCAGTGTCCTTCCCGGCTACCGTCTTCCAGCACCAACCCCTGTCCAATCTGTATTCCTCCCTGGAATTCCTTAGCAGACACAATGGCTCCATCGGGTGAATACTCAACAGAAATACCTTCAAGAACCCCGTTTCTATACAATCGGGTAGCTTTGACCGTACCGGTCGGATAATATTCTTTTTCAATATCAAGTTTCTGGATTTCAGCCGCTTCAGGTTGCAGAACTCCTTCGATATATTTCGTGATTTGCAACAGGTCTCCTGATTCGGCGTATTCCTTGAAATAGCCGTTTCTTTTGTCGTCTTTGTAGGTTCCCTCCAACTTCATTTTTCCATTTTCCCAGAAAGTGATCCATTTGCCCTGTTTCCGGTTAAGTTTATCCTTCCGGTTAATCTTCATTCGTTCCACAATGAATCCCTTTTTGTATTCTGTAATCGTAATGATCTCTCCCTGTTCGTTATACTCCTTTCCGATTCCCTGTTCCAGCCCCTTTTCAAAAGGGATTTCCAGCTTCTTCCATCCTTCCGTGTGATAATATTCCGTAAATCCCTCTTTACTATCATTGATGTAGTATTCCCGGATGGTCTCCCTGTCGAGGAAGGAGGTTTTGTATCCGTTTCGTTTTCCATCCCGGTAGGTGATTTCCAGAATGAGCTTTCCTTCCGGATTATAGAACTTCCAGATACTGTCGAGTTTGAAATTCGTTCTGTTTCCTTCCGATTTCAGAATCCCGTTTTCATAATAAGATTTCCAGTATCCGTCAGGTTGACCATTCACAAGGATCCCTTCGCTTGAAATCTGGCCATTTGGATAAAAAAACTGCTGAAACCCAGAAATACGGGTCGTGTCCTGTCCCGATAGTGAAACGAATAAACAGTGAAGTATAATCCAAGTCAAGAACGTACGCATAATTTAACCGTTAAATAGATAGATCTAACATCTTCAAAATGGGTTTCCGGGCTTTAAGGATTAACTCCTGCTCCAGAATAATTTCAGGTTTTTCTCTTTCCAGGGAAAGGTATATTTTCTCCAGTGTATTTTTTTTCATGTAAGGACAATCATTACAGGAACATGTTTCATCTGCCGGAACGATTAAAAATTCTTTGTCGGGTGATATTTTTTGCATGGCATGCAGAATTCCTGTTTCGGTGGCTATTATAAATTTTTTAGCCGGATCATTTTTTGTGTAATTCAGCAAACTGGTGGTTGATCCGATATAATCGGCCATTGCCAGAATGATCGCCTTACATTCAGGATGAGCTATAATTTTTGCGTCAGGATGTTCCTTTTTTAACTGCATAACCGATTCAACCGTAATCACATCATGAACTTCACAGGACCCGTTCCACAATACCATGTTCCTTCCGGTGATATGATTCACGTAGTTCCCCAGGTTTATATCGGGGGTAAAAATGATCTTTTGTTCTTTCGGAAAAGATTCCACTACCTTTATTGCATTGCTGGAAGTGCAAATAACATCAGAAAGAGCCTTGACCGAAGCTGAACAATTGATGTACGATACAACTACATGATCAGGATGCAATTCCTTAAATGCGTTGAACTCTTCCGGCGGACAAGAATCGGCAAGGGAACATCCTGCTTCCAAATCCGGAATAATCACTTTTTTTGCCGGATTCAATATTTTAGCTGTCTCTGCCATGAAGTGAACACCAGCAAAAAGAATGATTTCGGCATCTGTCTCATAAGCACTTTGAGCCAACGCCAGACTATCTCCAACAAAATCAGCAATATCTTGTATTTCAGGTACCTGATAAAAATGGGCCAGGATTATAGTATTTTTTTTCTGTTGTAACGTTTTTATTTCTCTGATCAGGGTTTCTTTCAAAACAGTCATCTTA
>Ga0163200_1000024_pt1 | contig 73222 bp, 78 predicted proteins | sample PL_2010_200m_FD_113535 | JGI IMG/M metagenome (GOLD analysis project Ga0163200, IMG submission 113535) | Freshwater microbial communities from Powell Lake, British Columbia, Canada to study Microbial Dark Matter (Phase II) - PL_2010_200m | ecosystem: Environmental > Aquatic > Freshwater > Lake ... | reverse complement strand
TCGGAATATGGGGTGGACGATGGGGTTCGAACCCACGACCGCAGGAGCCACAATCCTGTGCTCTACCAACTGAGCTACGCCCACCATATTGCATTTACTTGTACCAACCGGAATGGCGCACCCGGCAGGACTCGAACCTGCGACCATCCGCTTAGAAGGCGGATGCTCTATCCAACTGAGCTACGGGCGCTTTTATCTGCATTCGATCAGAGCGCAGACTTCAAGCTCCGGCCAGTGAAGGGGTTTCCCCTCAAAAGCCGTCTTACCCAGCAGCAAGCTGTGCTCGACAAGCGGGGCGAATCTTAATGGCCTGCCTTCACATCGTCAACAGCAAAACCAAAAAAATTTCAGCCTGGTAAAGGAGTTACGGGAATCCTCCCCCGTGTCGCCTTTGCCGAACGGTGCCGTCGTGAGAGAATGCGCGTCCTTTTTCAGTCCTTCTCGATGGTTAACCACGCGTCATGACCGCAAAACTGATCGACGGTAAACAGATCGCTGCCAATGTCCGCCAGCAAATCGCGGGCCGAGTTGCCGAGCGATCCAAGCAAGGTTTACGAGTACCTGGCCTGGCAGTGATTCTCGTGGGCATGGACCCGGCTTCTCAGGTCTATGTGGCGCACAAGCGCAAGGATTGCGAGGAGGTGGGATTCAAGTCCACCGCTCATGACCTGCCAGCTTCAACCAGTCAGGATGAACTGCTGGGATTGATCGATCAGCTCAATGACGACCCGTCGATTGACGGCATTCTTGTGCAGCTGCCATTGCCTAAGCATCTGGATGCATCGCAACTGCTCGAACGTATTCGCCCCGACAAGGACGTGGATGGTTTCCATCCCTACAACATTGGCCGTCTCGCTCAGCGTATGCCGCTGCTCCGCCCCTGTACGCCGAAAGGCATCATGGCCTTGCTTGATAGCACTGGCGTCGATCTGCATGGCCTAAACGCGGTTGTGGTGGGCGCATCCAACATCGTCGGCAGGCCCATGGCGCTTGAGTTATTGCTGGCCGGCTGCACGACCACCGTCACCCATCGCTTTACTCATGACCTGGCCGACCACGTCAAACGTGCCGATCTGATCGTGGTCGCGACAGGGATAACCGGTCTGGTCAAAGGTGACTGGATAAAGGAAGGCGCCATCGTGATCGATGTGGGCATCAATCGCCAAGCCGACGGCAAGCTCGTCGGTGATGTCGAGTTCGATGTCGCCGTGCAACGCGCTAGCTGGATTACGCCAGTGCCAGGCGGTGTGGGTCCGATGACCCGGGCTTGTCTGCTGGAAAACACGTTGCATGCCGCTGAACATCTGCACGGTTAAGCTACGCAGCGACTAAGGCAAACAATACGCAAAACGGCACCCTCGGGTGCCGTTTTGTTTACCCGGTACAGCCCACTACCTCTTCTGCTCCCAAGACTTGATCAGTTCGTCATAGTTGACGGTCTGCCCCTGGGGCTTTTCATCTTGCAGTTTGGGCTTCGGCGCCCCAGGTTGGCTCAGCCAATACTCGGGATCCCGCGGCTCGTTCAACTTCGGTCCGCACTTAGGCTGCACGTTAGCTCGTTCCAGCCGCGCCATCATGGTGTCTTGCGCTTCGGCAAGACCGTCCAGAGCCTCCTGAGGGGTCTTGTCACCACTGGCTGCTTCGGCGATGTACTGCCACCAGAGCTGTGCGAGACGCGGATAATCCGGCACATTGGTTCCGGTCGGCGTCCATTGCACTCGCGCCGGGCTGCGGTAAAACTCCACCAGACCACCCAGTTTTGGCGCAGCTTCGGTCATGGCGTCTGAGTTGATATCCGACTCACGGATCGGGGTAAGCCCCACCAAGGTCTTTTTCAGCGACACGGTTTTCGCCACGGTGAACTGCGCGTAGAGCCATGCAGCCAGACGGCGCTGCTCCGGAGTCGAGTTGAGGAAGGTCCAGGATCCTGCATCCTGATAGCCGAGCTTCATGCCCTCCTCCCAATATGGCCCCTTCGGCGACGGCGCCATCCGCCACTTCGGCGTGCCGTCCTCATTCACCACCGGCAGACCCGGCTTGGTCATGTCGGCCGTGAACGCGGTGTACCAGAAAATCTGCTGAGCAATGTTGCCTTGCGCCGGCACCGGACCCGCCTCGGAAAAGGTCATGCCTTGGGCTTCGCGCGGCGCGTATTCGCGCATCCAGTCGACATATTTCTGTGTCGCATAGACCGCAGCCGGGCCGTTTGTGGCACCGCCGCGTGAAACGCTTGAGCCAACCGGGTGGCAGTCTTCAACACGAATTCCCCACTCGTCTACCGGCAAACCGTTTGGAAGCCCTTTGTCGCCGGCGCCCGCCATGGAGAACCAGGCATCGGTGAAGCGCCAGCCAAGCGACGGGTCCTTCTTTCCGTAGTCCATGTGGCCATAAACACGCTGCCCGTCGATCTCCTTGACGTGCTTGCTGAAGAACTCGGCAATGTCTTCATAAGCCGACCAATTCACTGGCACGCCAAGCTCATACCCGTAACGCTCTTTGAACTGCTTTTTCAGTTCAGGCCGCTCGAACCAGTCGGCGCGAAACCAATAGAGGTTGGCGAACTGCTGCACTGGCAACTGATAGAGCTTGCCGTCCGGGCCTGTGGTGAAAGAAATCCCGATGAAATCATCCAGATCAAGTGTTGGCAGCGTGTAGTCCTTGGCTTCACCTTCGATCATGTCGCTGATCGCCACTGCTTTGCCGTAACGGAAGTGCGTGCCGATCAGATCAGAGTCGTTGATATACCCATCGTAGATGTTCTTGCCCGACTGCATCTGGGTCTGCAGCTTCTCTACAACATCCCCTTCCTGCATCAAGTCGTGACGCAACTTGATGCCGGTGATCTCGCTAAACGCACGAGCCAAGGTCTTGGACTCATATTCGTGCGTTGTGATGGTTTCCGAAGCAACGTTGATTTCCATGCCACGGAACGGCTCGGCGGCTTTGATGAACCAGCGCAGCTCTTCCATCTGCTGCTCAGGCGTGAGGGTCGACGGATTGAATTCTGATTCGATCCATTTCTTCGCCGCGTCTTCATAGGCGTCGGCCCAGGCCGATCCAGAAATGCCGGACAACGTCAGCAAGGCTGCGAGCGCCATGCCATGTCGGGTGTTGTTTTTATTCTCGAACATAAACACCTCCTTTGGGTTTTTCGGAGGGTCAGCCGAAAGGCTCAACCCCAGCGCATCACTGCAAACAACCAGACGAGAGACAGCGCGGACGCTATCCAGATGCTCCAATCGGTCAGCCCAATCAGCAATAAATGCCAATAGGCGCTACCCAGAAGTCCAATGAACAGCCGATCGCCACGGGTGGTAACGATAGGCAGGAAGCCCTTGCGCGGAACGCAGGGTCGCCTCAGTTCCCAGGCGCTCATCAGTGCCAGCAGTACACCGATGACGGCGAAGAAAGCCGCGGTCGGCCCGGTCCATGCCATCCAGCTCATGAGCGACTCCTATACGCGCCCAAGGGCGAAGCCCTTGGCGACATGATTGCGGACGAACCAGATCACCAGCATGCCGGGCAGAATAGTCAGCACACCTGCGGCGGCCAGAACGCCCCAGTCGATTCCCGATGCCGAGACGGTTCGTGTCATCACCGAAACGATCGGCTTGGCGTCAACCGAGGTCAGCGTGCGCGCCAGCAGCAGCTCGACCCAGGAAAACATGAAGCAGAAGAACGCAGTAACGCCGATGCCCGAACCGATCAGCGGGATGAAAAGCTTCACGAAGAACTTCGGAAAGCTGTAACCGTCGATGTACGCTGTCTCATCGATCTCCTTGGGCACACCGGACATGAATCCCTCAAGGATCCAGACCGCCAAAGGCACATTGAAAAGACAGTGAGCGAGCGCCACAGCGATGTGTGTGTCGAACAACCCGATCGATGAGTAAAGCTGAAAGAACGGCAGCAGAAAGACCGCGGGTGGCGCCATCCGATTGGTCAGCAACCAGAAGAACAGGTGCTTGTCGCCAAGAAAACGAAATCGGGAGAAAGCATAGGCTGCCGGCAACGCCACGGTTAGCGAGATGATCGTGTTCAGGCACACGTAATACAGCGAATTGATGTAAGCGCTGTACCAGCTTCGATCGGTGAAGATGACCTTGTAGTTAGCCAGCGTAAGGTCGCGAGGCCAGAGCGTCAGCCCGCCAAGGATCTCGGTATTGCTCTTGAATGACATGTTGATCAGCCAATAGATCGGCACCATCAGAAACGCGATGTAGAGGATCAATACCACTCGCTTGCGCAGGTTCATCAGCGGTCCCCTTTCATTTCTGGTCGCCGTGGGTCATGGCGGTATAGAACAGCCAGGACACCAGCAGGATGATCAGGAAGTAGATCAGCGAGAACGCCGCTGCCGGGCCGAGATCGAACTGTCCGACCGCCATCTTGGTGAGCGTCTGGCTGAGGAAGGTCGTTGCGTTGCCCGGTCCACCGCCGGTGAGCACGAAGGGCTCGGTGTAGATCATGAAGCTGTCCATGAATCGCAGCATTACAGCGATCAGCAGCACGCTCTTCAGCTTCGGCAGCTGTATGTAGCGGAACACCGCCCAAGCGGACGCCCTGTCGATACGAGCCGCCTGGTAGTACGCATCCGGAATGGCCCGAAGGCCCGAGTAGCAGAGCAGCGCAACCAAGGACGTCCAATGCCAGACATCCATCACCAGCACCGTCAGCCAAGCGTCCCGAGTGTTGGAGGCGTAGTTGTAGCTGATGCCCAGCTCGCGGAGGCCGTAACCCAGCAGGCCGATATCGGCACGCCCGAAGATCTGCCAGATGGTCCCGACTACGTTCCATGGGATCAGCAGGGGAATCGCCATCACGATCAGGCACAGCGACGCCCAGCGGCCACGGGTCGGCATCGCCAGCGCGACCGCGATTCCCAGCGGGATCTCGATCAACAGTACGCAGCCCGAAAAGATGAACTGCCGCAGCAGTGAATCGTGCAGCCGAGGGTCGTTGAGTATCTGCCGATACCAATCCGCACCAACGAAGAACCGCGTTGAAGAATCGAAGATGTCCTGCACCGAGTAATTCACTACGGTCATCATTGGCAGGATGGCGCTGAAAGCCACCAGCAGGAAAACCGGTAAGACCAGCCACCACGCTCGGTTGTCATGCGTCTTGGTCATGGCAGCACCTCAACCAGCCGATCATCGGCATAGAGCATCAGCCACTGTGCCGGGAAGCCCACCCAGGCCTGGCCTTTCGGCACCGTTTGATCCTCAGGCAAACGCGCCTTGATCAGATGCCCTTGCAGACGAAGCGTAAGAATCTTGTATGTACCGAGGTCCTCGACTCGCACAGCCTCGGCCTGCATCCCGCCGGCACCCGGCTCCTCGCTGACCTGAACGAACTCAGGACGGATGCCAATCTGCAAGCGGCTCGATGCTAATTCCGGCAGTCGTGCAGCCAGCGCACCCGGTAGCGGCAGATGCAGATCACCGAAACCGACCCCGCCTTCCCGGCCATCCACCTCGATCAGATTCATCCCCGGGCTGCCCACGAAGTAACCAACAAAGGTGTGTTGCGGCCGCTCGAACAACTCACGCGGCATGCCGAACTGGACGATCTGCCCGCCGTACATCACCGCAATCTTGTCAGCGAAGGTCGAAGCCTCGAGCTGGTCGTGGGTGACGTAGATCATGGTGATGTTGAATTGCTCATGGATCTGCTTGAGCTTGCGCCGCAGCTTCCACTTGAGGTGCGGGTCGATGACCGTGAGCGGCTCGTCGAAAAGGATCGCCGACACGTCGTCCCGGACCAGCCCGCGCCCCATCGAGACCTTCTGCTTTTCATCGGCAGTCAGGTTGTGGGCCTTCCGTTTGAGCAGCGGATGGAGGTCGAGTACCTCGGCAATTTCGTGAACCTTGCTCGTGATGCGCGCCTCGGCGATGCCTTGGTTGCGCAGCGGGAAGGCCAGATTGTCGAAGACGGTCATAGTGTCGTAGACGACCGGAAACTGAAAAACCTGCGCGATGTTGCGCTGCTCCGGCGTTAGCGTGTTCACCTTGCGTGTATCGAACAGCACCTCTCCCTCAGATGGGCTGAGCAACCCCGAGATAATGTTGAGCAAGGTGGACTTGCCACACCCAGAGGGCCCCAACAGCGCGTAAGCGCCGCCCTGCTCCCACACGTGGTCCATCTCACGGATCGCATAGTCAGCAGCGCCCTGGGGTTGGCTGTTATAGCTGTGAGCAAGATTCTGCAAACGGATTTCTGCCATAACGATTTCCTCAGGCACGTCGAGCCGGTGCCTGGGCCAGACGGCCCGAAGCATCGAAAACGAATAACTTGTGAGTCGGGATATAGACGCGGATGGGCGAGTCGACGTGGTAGTCGTGAACCCCTTGCAGGTGCAGCACCAAGCTGAGGTGCTCGTTCCGCACATGGAGAAAGGTTTCAGAACCGCTGATTTCGGCCAGCTCGACGGTGCCAGACACTTCCAAATCATCATCGTTGGAAGGCACCAGCCCGATATGACTGGGCCGAATCCCGAAGTGATACTCGCCTTTGTCCAGCCCGCTCAGATCGGTGTTAAGCGGGAAATGCATGCAGTCTTGAAAACTGACCTCGTTCGCCGCGATTCGCCCTGCCAACAGATTGATCGGTGGCTCGGAGAACAGTTCGGCACTGAGCACCTGGCTGGGACGGTGATACACCTCCGACGTCGGCCCGCTCTGAATTACTCGACCTTCATGCAATACGGTCGCTGTTCCGCCTAGCGCCAAAGCCTCGTTCGGCTCCGTGGTCGCATACACAGCGATGCTGCGGCGAGTTTTAAACAGCTCACGCATTTCCTGGCGGAGCTCTTCGCGCAATTTGTAATCAAGGTTCACCAGCGGCTCGTCAAACAGGACCAGATCAGCGTCCTTTACCAACGCCCTGGCCATTGCAGTACGTTGCTGCTGCCCCCCGGAGAGTTCCAGCGGGTGTTTCTTCAGGAAGGCTTCGATGTGCAGCATCTCGGCGGTTTCGCGCACCTTGCGCTCGATCTCGGCTTTACTGAATCCGGCCTGTCGCAACGGCGAAGCGATGTTCTCGTACACGGTTAACGTCGGATAGTTGATGAACTGCTGGTACACCATCGACACGTTGCGCTTGCGCACCGGAACCCCGGTTACGTCGGCGCCGTTCATTAGGATTCGCCCCCGAGTCGGCTTGTCGAGCCCCGCCATGAGTCGCATCAGCGAGGTCTTGCCCGACAGGGTTCGACCGATCAGCACATTGAACGAGCCAGGTTCGAAAATGAGGCTGGCGTCGTCGATATGCAGCTGGCCATCGACAGTTTTAGTGACGTGTTCCAGGGTGAGGGACATGCCGCATCCTTCTAGTTGTTATGGAAGGATTTAGAGCGATATCCGTGCCAGCTACGCTAGACCGCTCTAGCCCGTGGCAATTTGTTTCAGGCCGCTGTTGTTTAGTGTTCAAAATGAACAGTTGTGAACATTGACAGTGAACAAAAATGAACAAGACTGTTCATGGCACCGACGGTGACAAACACCAAAAACAACAAGAACGTACCGCGATAGAGAGGCGACATGGCCAACCCAGCCCAGCCCATCTCACACCAGGCTTTGGTAGAAGGCTCGTGGAGCCGTTGCGAACGCTACGGACTACATCCGCTCAGCATCCCCAGCTTTGGCGACCCAGCGGAGAGAGACGTCAATGCCCTGCTGGAACGTCAGCGAAACCTGGTCCAGACCACGCAGCGTGAAGTGCTGCCTTATTACGAGAACATCCTTTCGAATTCGAGCTGCCTGATTCTGCTTGCCGACAGCGGCGGACAGTTGCTTGAGTCATGGGGTGACAGGCGCTTCGTCGAACCCGCGCAGCAACGCGGATTCAAGCCGGGCGCCAGCTGGATGGAGCGAGATACTGGAACCAATGCGATCGGCACCGCACTGGCCAGCGGGCAAGCCGTGCATATCCAACGTGACGAGCACTTCCTCCAGGCCAACCGATATCTGTCCGGCGCGGCGTCGCCCATTTACGACGCGCAACGACAGCTGATCGCGGTGCTCGACGTGTCCAGCGACAGCTACCTGCCGCCATCGCACACGCTGGGCATGGTCAAGATGATGAGCCAGTCGGTTGAAAACAGGCTTATCTTGAATCTGTTCCGCGGTGATTATTTCCAGCTGACGTTCAATACCGGCCAGGACAATCTTGATAGTCAGTGGGCCGGTCTGTTGGTCTTCGACGAGTCGGGGCTAATCGTTTCAGCCAATCGACGTGCAGACAATTTGCTGGGCTTGGCGCTTACTCGTAGCCGCATCGACAGGCTGTTCGACGTCCCGCTGCGGCAGCTGCTCAGCCAGCCCGAGGACCAGCCGCTGCTGCTGCGGACAGCGGGCAATCATCGCTTTCATGGCCTTGTTCGACGCCCCCAGAAGCCGCGTATTCAGGCCCGTGATTTTCGGACACCGGATAGCCGACCGGAACATATCATCGACCTGGCAAGCATCGATCAGGGCGACCCGCAGGTTCATAAGGTGATTCGCCAGGCTCAGCTCATGCTCGAAAAGGACATTCCGATTCTAGTGAACGGCGAAACGGGTGTCGGAAAGGAAGTGCTGGTCAAAGCACTGCATGCGGCCAGCTCACGGGCGAACGCCCCGCTTATAGCCGTGAATTGCGCAGCGATTCCCTGCGAGCTGATCGAGTCCGAACTCTTCGGCTACGAAAAAGGTGCATTCACCGGCGCGCACCAGAAAGGCAGCCTGGGCCTGATCCGCAAAGCAGATGGTGGTGTGCTGTTCCTCGATGAAATCGGCGATATGCCGCTGAGCTTGCAGGCGCGTCTGTTGCGTGTTCTGCAGGAACGCAGCGTCCAGCCGCTGGGCGGCGGTGAGCCCTACTCAGTCGACTTTCGATTGATCTGCGCAACTAACCGTTCGCTACGTCAGGAAGTCGAAAAGGGTCGCTTTCGTCAGGATTTGTTCTACCGGGTCAGCGGCCTCGGCGTCGAATTGCCCCCACTCCGCGCGCGTTATGACAAGTACGCCCTTTTCCAACGGGTATGGGAACAGCACCGTGAACCACATCAGTGGGCCGGTCTCAGTCCAGAAGTGCTGCGCCTGTTCGACAGCCACCCTTGGCCGGGAAACATCCGTCAGCTGAGCAGCGTTGTGCAGGTCGCGCTAGCGCTGGCCCAGGACCAACCGATTCGCGTGGAGCATTTACCGGATGATTTCCTTGCCGATACGGACGTAAAGCTGACAGCTCAAGGTAGAACCGGGGCCTCCGCCTCGACAAGCGAAACAGTGCCGTTTCCAATGCTTGCGAATGAGCCTCTGCGGGCTCAGTTCGAAGCCTGTCACGGCAACGTTTCGCACTTGGCCCGGCATCTCGGTGTGAGCCGCAACACCTTGTACAAGCGTTTGCGCGCCGAAGGGTTGTATCCGACATAAGCGCGTTGGTTAGCCAGGCTTCCCGGGTAGGCTAAAGAGCTGATAGGCCGTGGAGCCGCAGCTAGCTGTGCAGATGGTGGTCGCAGTGGCCACGTTCCCTGCAGACGACAGACGAAAAAAGCCGCACTTCAGGGATAAAAGCTGACGTGCGGCCTTAGTAGCGGATACGAGTTACTCGCCAAGACGCCAGGTCGTGCCGCCCTTCCCGTCTTCAAGAACCACACCCATAGCCGTCAGTTGATCGCGAATTCGATCGGATTCAGCCCAGTTCTTATCGGAGCGAGCCTGAAGGCGCGCAGCAATCAGTGCTTCCACCTGGGTGGCATCCACCTTGCCCTCAACCCCGGCCTGCAAGAAGGTGTCGGGATCCATCTGCAATATGCCGAGCACGCTAGCCAGCGCTTTGAGCTGCGCAGCAAGGCCGGACGCTGCCCGCATATCCGTATCGCGTAGACGGTTGATCTCGCGAACCATTTCGAACAGCACCGCGCACGCTTCGGGTGAATTGAAGTCGTCATCCATTGCCTCGCCGAAGCGAGCCACGAACGTATCGCCACCCTGAGCGGTGGCCTCAGGCAGACCTCTGAGTGCGGTATAGAAGCGCTCAAGGGCCCCTTTGGCTTCTTTCAAACTGTCTTCTGAATAGTTGATCGGGCTGCGGTAGTGGCTTGAGACCAGCAGGTAGCGCACCACTTCCGGCTGGTATTTCTCCAGCACTTCACGAATGGTGAAAAAGTTGCCCAGCGACTTGGACATCTTCTCACCATCAACCCGGACGGCGCCGGCGTGCATCCAGGCATTGGCGTACAGCTTGCCGGTTGCCGCTTCACTCTGTGCGATCTCATTCTCATGATGCGGAAATACCAAATCAGGACCACCGCCATGAATGTCGAAGGTCTCACCCAGGCAGCAGGTTGACATGACCGAGCACTCGATGTGCCAGCCCGGACGCCCTGCGCCCCAAGGCGACCCCCAACTCGGCTCTCCCGGTTTGGCGGCCTTCCATAGCACGAAATCCAACGGATCCTCTTTGGCCTCGTCGACCTCGATTCGCGCGCCAATCTTGAGGTCTTCTATCTTGCGCCGCGAAAGCTTGCCGTAGCCGACGAACTTGCCAACCCGGTAGTACACGTCGCCATTACCCGGTGCGTAGGCAAAGCCCTTGTCGATCAAGGTCTGGATCATGCTGTGCATGCCAGCAATATGGTCGGTTGCGCGAGGCTCGATGTCTGGACGTAGCACGTTGAGCCGTGCCTCGTCCTCATGCATCGCAGCGATCATGCGCCCGGTCAGCGCCTCGAACGTCTCGCCATTTTCCTGGGCTCGCCGGATGATCTTGTCGTCGATGTCAGTGATGTTGCGCACATAGGTCAATTCGTAGCCACGCTGGCGCAACCAGCGCGAAACGACATCGAATGCCACCATGACGCGTGCATGACCGATATGACAGAAGTCATAAACGGTCATGCCGCAGACGTACATGCGCACCTGATTAGCGATCAGAGGCCTGAGCGGCTCCTTGGTTTTGGTCAGCGTGTTGTAAATCGCCAGCGCCATTACTGGCCTCCCCAGGAATCACGCAGCGTCACGGTCCGGTTGAACACCATTGCGTCGGGCCGGCTGTCTTTGCGGTCAACGCAGAAATAGCCTTCTCGCTCGAACTGGAAGCGATCCTCAGCTCCGGCCGAGGCCAACGACGGCTCGGCGCGGCAACCCTTCAACACCACCAGCGACTCAGGGTTGATGTTGTCCAGGAAGCTACCGCCATCTTCATCCTTCTCGGGATTGGCCGAGCGGAACAGACGATCATACAAACGCACTTCGCATTCGACGCTCTCAGCAGCCGGCACCCAATGAATGACGCCTTTGACCTTGCGACCCTCCGGGTTCTTGCCCAGCGTGTTCTCGTCGTAGGAGCAGCGCAGCTCAACAATGTTGCCTTGCTCGTCCTTGACCGCTTCATCCGCACGAATCACGTAGCTGCCACGTAGGCGCACTTCCCCACCCGGAATCAGGCGTTTGAACCCGGCCGGAGGTACTTCTTCGAAGTCGGTCGCATCGATATAAATCTCCCGCGAGAACGGCAGCTGGCGCACCCCGATGTCCTGCTTCGGATGACGAGGCAGTTCGAGCGTCTCGGTCTTGTCCCCAGGATAGTTGGTGATGACCACTTTCAACGGTTTGAGGACGCACATGGCACGCGGGGCATTGGCGTCCAGGTCTTCGCGAATGGCGAACTCGAGCATGCCTACATCCACTACACCGCCGGCGCGATTGACCCCGATCATGTCGCAGAACGTACGAATCGACGCCGGCGTGTAGCCACGACGACGGTAGCCACTGAGCGTCGACATGCGTGGATCATCCCAGCCACCGACGTGTTTTTCGTCCACGAGCTGCTTGAGCTTGCGCTTGCTGGTGATGGTGTAGTTGAGGTTAAGGCGCGCGAATTCGTACTGACGCGGACGTGCCGGAACCGGGAGATTTTCCAGGAACCACTCGTAGAGCGGGCGGTGGTCTTCGAACTCAAGGGTGCAAATCGAGTGAGTGACGCCCTCTATGGCATCCGACTGACCATGGGTGAAGTCATAGCTTGGATAGATGCACCAGTCGTTTCCGGTTTGGTGGTGATGCGCATGGCGAATCCGATAGAGGATCGGGTCGCGAAGATTCATGTTTGGCGAGGCCATGTCGATTTTGGCCCGGAGTGCCTTTGCGCCGTCCGGAAACTCGCCAGCTTTCATCCGCGCGAACAGGTCCAGGTTTTCTTCCATGGAACGGTCGCGGAACGGACTGTTCTTGCCCGGTTCGGTCAGGCTGCCGCGGTACTCTCGGGCCTGCTCGGATGTCAGGTCGCAGACGTAAGCCTTGCCCGCTTTGATCAGCTCGATGGCCCAGTCATGTAGCTGCGAAAAATAGTTGGAGGCATAACGCTCCTCCCCAGCCCACTCGAAGCCGAGCCACTGGACATCGCTTTTGATTGCATCGATGTATTCCTGATCTTCTTTCGCCGGGTTTGTGTCGTCGAAACGAAGATTGCACTCGCCACCAAATTCTTTCGCCAGGCCGAAGTTCAGACAGATCGACTTGGCATGACCGATGTGCAGGTAGCCATTGGGCTCCGGTGGAAAGCGCGTCACGATCTTCGCGTGCTTGCCTGATTGCAGGTCGGCCTGAACGATCGGGCGGAGAAAATTTGTGGCTGCGGTAGTCTCAGGCTTTCTCATGGTGTCCTTAACGATCTGCGAGTGCGCGCCTCAGGGTAGGCCCGCCAAATCAAAGCGCTTATCATAGCGGACCCGTCAACCCCCTGACAGAGCAAAGCGCCCTGCCGCGCTATGCGCCGTAGCCGCGAGTCTTCGGGGCCGTCACGCCGGTCGCGTTGCCGCGACACATATTTCTCCCTCATTTAGGAAGGCTTTCAATGATCAAGCTGCATACCAATCATGGCGTCATCACCGTCAAGCTGTTCGAAGACAAGGCGCCGGAAACCACCGCCAACTTCAAGGAATACGTAAAAAGCGGTCACTACGACGGCACTATCTTTCACCGCGTGATCAGCAACTTCATGATCCAGGGCGGCGGTTTCGAGTCGGGCATGAAGCAGAAAGCCACCCGCGGCCAGATCAAGAACGAAGCTAACAACGGCCTTTCCAACAAGACCGGCACCCTGGCCATGGCACGCACCATGGAGCCGCACTCGGCCTCTGCGCAGTTCTTCATCAACGTTAAAGACAATGATTTCCTCGACCACACGGCGCCGACCGTTCAAGGCTGGGGCTACACAGTATTTGGCGAAGTGGTCGAAGGCATGGACGTAGTTGAAAAGATCAAAGGCGTGCCCACCACGATGAAGTCGGGCCATCAGGACGTTCCGGTAGAAGACGTCGTGATCGAGAAAGCCGAAATCGTCGAGTAAATCGCATTGATCCTGTTGATCTCAGATCTGCATCTCGAAGAAAAACGCCCGGAGATTACCCGGGCGTTTCTTCGTTTCCTCGAGACTCGCGCAATCGAAGCTGAGGCACTCTACATCCTCGGTGACTTTTTCGAAGTCTGGGTCGGCGATGACGGCATGACGCCCTTTCAGCATGAAATAGCCCGAGCGCTGAAAGCGCTGAGTCAGCATGGGACGCGCATCTATCTGATGCACGGCAATCGCGACTTCATGATCGGAAAAGCGTTTTGCCGCGAGGCCGGATGCACGCTGCTGGCCGACCCGCATATCGCGCTGCTCGCTGGCGAGCGTGTGTTGTTGATGCATGGCGACAGCCTATGCACGCGTGACGAAGGCTACATGCGGCTACGCCGCTGGCTGCGCAACCCGGTAAGTCTCTTCATCTTGCATAACCTTTCGCTTGCCAAGCGTCAGAAGCTGGCGCAAAAACTGCGTTCCAGCAGCAAGGAAGAGACGCGAATGAAGGCCAGCGATATCGTCGACGTAACACCCGACGAAGTGGCGAGCATCATGCAACGCTACAAAGTCCGAACCTTAATTCACGGCCACACCCACCGGCCAGCAATCCATTCGTTGCAGATCGATGGTCAAGCAGCAATTCGGATCGTCCTGGGTGACTGGGATCGCCAGGGTTGGGCGTTACAGGTCGACGATTCAGGTTTTCACCAGGCTCCGTTCGACCTGAACTGATCAGTCAGGCGGCGCTCGGTACGCCGCTGTGAAAGCGAAACTCACTGTCTGGGCTTTCGATCAGCTCACGCTCACGTTCACGTACGCGGACGATGGTTGCCTCGATGTCCGCCGCCTCTCCATAGAGGTAAGCCAGCTTCAGGTAATCCTGAAAATGCCTCGCTTCGGACTTCAATAGCCCGTGATAGAACCGCCCAAGTTCTTCGTCCAAGTGCGGCACCAGCATCGCAAAACGCTCACATGAGCGCGCCTCGATAAACGCACCAATCACCAACGTATCGGTGAGCCGGTAGGGTTCGTGGTTGCGCACCAACTCGCGCAAACCGGCCGCATAACGGGATGAGCCGATATTGCGCAGACTGATTTCACGCTTGCGGATGATCGAGAGCACCTGCTCGAAATGTCGCAACTCCTCCCTGGCCAGGCGCGACATCTTGTTCTGCAGATCCGGCTTATCGACATAACGAAACATCAACTGAAAGGCAGCGCCAGCAGCCTTCTTCTCGCAGTTGCCATGATCGATCAACATCACATCCTGGTTGTGCAGCGCAACGTCGACCCACGCCGAAGGTGTCGCACAGCCAAGAAATTCATTCAGTTCGGGGAGCATGAGGTCTTGGTATTCATGAAGGAAATGAAAGAGGCGAACAGCACGAAGTCGCTGGGCCGCCGCGCATTATACGAGCCCAGCAAGTAACGGCCAGCACTGCTTGATATAGGTCAGTGGCTGCCCTGAAGCCCTTGTCTATAGTGAAACCATCTGATCACCCAAACGGAGCCGATCATGCAAGCCATACGCTGTATCCTCGTGATAATTGACCCAAAACTTTCCGAAAATCTGGCACTAAAAAGGGCGCGATTGATTTCCAGCGTCAGCCAGTCCCGGCTGCACTTGCTGATCTGCGACGCGAAACAGGATCACAGCAGCTATCTTGAGCGCTTGCGCCAAGAACTCGAAGATCAGGGCCACGTCGTTACGGCTCGGCAGGCCTGGCATGAAAACCTGCACCAGACCATCATCAGCGCTCAGCAAGCCGAAGGCTGCGGCCTGGTGATCAAACAGCACATTGCCGATAACCCGCTGAAACGCGCCCTGCTGACACCCGATGACTGGAAGCTATTGCGTTATTGCCCCTGCCCGGTGCTGATGGTCAAAACCGAAGCGCCCTGGACGGGCGGCAACATTCTGGCCGCAGTGGACGTAGGCAATGCTGACATCGAACACCGCACGCTTCATTCCAGCATCATCAACTACGGCTACCAGATTGCCTCGCTTGCCGAGGGCACACTGCATGTGATCAGCGCTCACCCTTCAGCCATGCTGTCCTCCGCTGATCCTGCGTTCCAGCTCAAGGAAACGATCGAAGCGCGTTACCGCAACGCCTGCCGGCAGTTTCAGACTGAGTTCGACATCCCTGACGGCCAGCTGCATATCGAGGAAGGGCCCGCAGACGCCTTGATCCCGCGCGTCTGCCACCAGCTTCAGGCTGCCGTAACGGTCATCGGCACTGTCGCCCGCACCGGATTGTCCGGGGCCTTGATGGGCAATACCGCCGAGGTCGTGCTCGATACATTGGAAAGCGATGTGCTGGTGCTGAAGCCAGAGGACATCATCGACCACCTTGAGGAGCTCGTAGCGCAGCGCTAGGCTCATCAGCTCAGCCGTGGCCGGATATCGCCTTCCTCGGCTGTATTGAATGCCTAGCGAGCCATGTCCTGAACAAATCGAGGGGCGATATAACGCTGGTAATGAGCTTCGGAAAGGAGAAAGAACTCCCGATCGATTGCATCACGAAGCTCAGGCAAGGACCAATCACGAAACTCCGGCAGCAGCACGACGCCATAGGCTTCGAGCTGCTGAATCACGCGCGCGCCGCGGGCGATCAGTTGATAGGCCCAACAGTAGGGTGACTGGTCGGCAACGAAGCGGATCTGTCGGCTCTCCAGCTGAGAACGCAACAGTGGCGCATCGAAAACCTCCAGCTTTGCCGCCATCACTTGCGCTAGCAATACCTCCAGGCGCTGCCAGACCGAGCGCTTGACCTCTTCGCTATAGCCGTTCCAGCTCACCACTTCATGATGAAACCGTTTGCATCCACGGCAGACGAGATCGCCGTAAACGGTGGAGCAAAGGCCTACGCAAGGGGTTTTGATTCGCTGATTGGACATGACGGACGATGAATCGAAGAACAGCGCCGCATCTTAGACTTTTGTCCAAGCCGGGTCACTGACCAATCCGGACCATGCCTCAAAAAGAGGGTCTGCAGCCCACAGATTGCGGGCCTAAGCCGAAACTGCGACATGTCCGTTGGCGGCCTCGCCATCGCTGTGCCCTGGCGTTTCACTTAACTTTGCGGGCACGTTCCAGTAGAATCGGCCCGCCGTTTTAGGCGCCATAATCCGCAAGAAGCTGTTTTCAAAGCGTCACGAGCACAGTTGACCGGCTACTTTCCGGGTGCGCAGATCCCTCTAACCTGCGTACCCGGCATTAAACCCGGCGTAAAACTTTGAAAACAGCTTCCGGATGCGCGTCCCGAGACACCCATGGGACCAATGATGAGGGTATAAAACTGTGCTTGAAGCCTATCGCAAACACGTAGAAGAGCGTGCCGCTCAGGGCGTCGTGCCCCAGCCGCTGAACGCCGAGCAGACCGCAGGCCTGGTCGAACTCCTGAAAAACCCGCCAGCTGGCGAAGAACAATTCCTCCTCGACCTGATCACCAACCGCGTTCCCGCGGGCGTGGACGAAGCCGCCTATGTCAAGGCTGGATTCCTCGCCGCTATCGCCAAGGGCGAAGCCACCTCGCCGCTGATCAGCAAGCAGCACGCTGTTGAACTGCTAGGCACCATGCAAGGTGGTTACAACATCGTCACGCTGGTCGACCTGCTCGACGACGCAGAACTCTCCGACACTACTGCAAAAGAGCTGAAGCACACCCTGCTGATGTTCGACGCGTTCCACGACGTTGCTGAGAAAGCCAAGGCTGGCAACGCAAACGCCAAAGCCGTTCTGCAGTCCTGGGCTGAAGGCGAGTGGTTCAAGAACCGCGCCCCGGTTGCCGAAAAAGTCACCTTGACCGTATTCAAGGTCACCGGTGAAACCAACACCGACGATCTGTCGCCAGCGCCTGACGCCTGGTCGCGCCCGGACATCCCGCTGCACGCCCTGGCGATGCTGAAGATGGCTCGCGACGGCATCACCCCTGACGCTCCTGGCTCGGTCGGCCCGCTCAAGCAGATGGAAGAACTGACTACCAAAGGCTTCCCGATCGCCTACGTGGGCGACGTGGTGGGTACCGGTTCTTCCCGCAAATCGGCTACAAACTCGGTGCTATGGTTCTTCGGTGATGACATCCCGAACGTGCCGAACAAGCGTGCCGGCGGCTTCTGCTTCGGCACCAAGATTGCGCCAATCTTCTACAACACCATGGAAGACGCCGGCGCACTGCCAATCGAGTTCGATTGCTCCGATCTGGCCATGGGCGACATCATCGATGTCTACCCCTACAAAGGCGAAGTACGCCGCCACGGCAGCGATGAGCTGGTCACCACCTTCGAGCTGAAGACCGACGTCCTGCTCGACGAAGTTCGCGCTGGCGGCCGTATTCCGCTGATCATCGGTCGTGGCCTGACTGAGAAAGCACGTGCCGAGCTGGGCATGGGCCCAACGGACCTGTTCAAGAAGCCCGAAGCCCCTGCCGAGAGCGACAAGGGCTTTACACTGGCACAGAAGATGGTCGGTCGCGCCTGCGGTCTACCGGAAGGCAAAGGCGTCCGTCCGGGCACCTATTGCGAACCGAAGATGACCACCGTCGGCTCCCAGGACACCACTGGCCCGATGACCCGTGACGAGCTGAAAGACCTGGCTTGCCTGGGCTTTTCCGCCGATCTGGTCATGCAGTCCTTCTGCCACACCGCGGCTTATCCGAAGCCGATCGACGTCACCACGCATCACACCCTGCCGGACTTCATCATGACCCGCGGCGGCGTTTCCCTGCGTCCGGGCGATGGCATCATCCACAGCTGGTTGAACCGCATGCTGCTGCCGGACACTGTCGGTACCGGCGGTGATTCGCACACTCGCTTCCCGATGGGCATCTCCTTCCCGGCCGGCTCCGGCCTGGTCGCCTTCGCCGCCGCCACTGGCGTCATGCCGCTGGACATGCCGGAGTCGGTACTGGTCCGTTTCAAGGGCAAGATGCAGCCTGGCATCACGCTGCGTGACTTGGTTCATGCGATTCCCTACTACGCGATCCAGAAAGGTCTGCTGACCGTCGAGAAGAAAGGCAAGAAGAACATCTTCTCCGGCCGTATTCTCGAAATCGAAGGCCTGAACGACCTGACCGTCGAGCAAGCGTTCGAGCTGTCTGACGCTTCTGCCGAGCGTTCCGCTGCGGGTTGCACCATCAAACTGCCGGAAGCTGCGATCGCTGAGTACCTGCAGTCGAACATTACCCTGCTGCGCTGGATGATCAGTGAAGGTTACGGTGATGCTCGTACGCTGGAGCGTCGTGCTCAGGCCATGGAAGCTTGGTTGGCCAAGCCGGAACTGCTGGCTGCCGATGCTGACGCCGAATACGCCGAGATCATTGAGATCGACCTGTCCGAAGTGACCGAGCCTGTGCTCTGTGCACCCAACGACCCGGACGATGCGCGTCTGCTCTCGACCGTTCAGGGCGAGAAGATCGATGAAGTATTCATCGGCTCGTGCATGACCAACATTGGTCACTTCCGCGCCGCTGGCAAGCTGCTGGATAAGGTTGAAGGTGCTCTGCCAACTCGCCTGTGGCTGTCTCCGCCGACCAAGATGGACCAGCACCAGCTGACCGAAGAAGGCTACTACGGCATCTACGGCCGTGCCGGTGCACGCCTGGAAATGCCAGGTTGCTCGCTGTGCATGGGCAACCAGGCACGGGTTGAGACCGGATCGACAGTGGTTTCCACATCGACCCGTAACTTCCCTAACCGCCTGGGTGACGCGACCAACGTGTACCTGGCTTCTGCCGAACTGGCAGCAGTCGCTTCGATCCTTGGTCGTCTGCCGACAGTCGAGGAGTACATGGTCTATGCGGCTCAGATCGACACCATGGCGGCTGACGTCTACCGCTACCTGAGCTTCGATCAGATTGCCGAGTTCCGCGAGTCTGCGGCCAAAGCAAAGATCGACGTGGTCGCTGTCTGATGTTCTGACGCGTCACGCAGACAAAACAAACGCCCCGACTGGTTCGGGGCGTTTGCTTTTACGGAGTGTCATGCAACTGCCGACAGACCTATGCGACAATGGCGCCCAATGTCTGGCATCAACCCCCGCATTTCTTCTAACAGCTCGCCATAATGCGCCGCGGCTGCCGCTACTGCCTGTCCGCCGGGTCACTTCAGACTCCGCAGTATCGCGCACCATTTAGCACCATCTGCAAGCTCCAAGTTATTGATAGGTAAACCCCTTTGATCTCCACCGCTAACATCACCATGCAGTTCTAGGTGGGTTTTTTTGAGGTCTGTTGAACGTATTTACTGGGCTGCAGGCCCCTCAACAGCCCTCAAAAACACCCAATTGGCCCGAAAAGTGGCCCGAGATTTGGCCCGAAATGGGCAAAGAAAAGCCCCGAGATCCGGGGCTTTTTTCTGTGAGTTTTTCTCACTGGTTCCGCTCCTTGATTAGGACACTCCTTTGCGCTTCTCGAAGGTCCTGGCACCGGCATAACCCAGGTAGCCAGCCGAGAAGGTCCACCACAGTTCTTCCGGCAAGGCAGCGAAACCCTTGCCGACGTTCTCGAAGAACAACGCCATGGCATCCGGGTTGAACACCCCGATCACCGGAGCCACAACCGTCAGGCTCAGGATCACGAAGTAGAACACGTAGAGGAAGGACGGACGTGCCCTGCTGGTCCATGGATCAGTGCTGCTGGCCTCAGCGACGATGGCCGACATGCGCGTCTCCAGTTCCTTCAGGTCACCGTTCTGCTGAAGCGACAAGAGATCCAGTTGAGCCTTGGCTTTCGCCTGAGGATCTGGGATCAGCTTGTCGATCAGCTTGCTGCCGACCTCAAGCAGCGAAGGCACCACTCCCAGAATGCTCATTTGCAGCCCTCATGTTCCAGGCTGAAATGGTTGCCGTCCTGGAAGCGACCTCCCCAGCAGCCACCCAGCGATTCCCAGTACTCACCCAGCTTGGTGTAGTCCTCGGTGGCAGTCAGATACTTGCCATCCTTGAATAGGTTGAAGTCCACCGCCAGACGAAGTTTGTGAACACTCTTGCCTGCACTGTAGGACTTCTTTTCCCCGAACTGACCATGCACCTTCGGATCACGGTAGGCATCACCGAAAGTCAGTTCGTAACCGTTCTGGTAGGCGTACTCGATCAGCAGGCCTACCAGTCGGGTGAAGTGTCGTTGCTTTTGTCCAAGGGTCATGCCGTACATCCTCTTGCTTTCATAAAACGCACCCAGTCACCCAGCGTGGCTGGATTCAAACTGGCTGGGTTGGGCATACCCAATGCAGCGGCACACCATTGGCTGCAGAAAGGGGCCTTGTCTGATGCACGGTTAAGGTTGAATAGCTGGCTCCAGATCAGCCCCATCCACCCATAGGTGTGGTGGTCGGTTTGAAAGAAGTAGCTGACGATGTTAGCGCTAACATTCCAAGGCAAATCAATCACGTCCCACTTCTCAGGATCGAGGTTGATCTGCTTGCGACGGACGCCCTTGTCCATCGCTGAGCTTGAATAGCACCACCCGTCAACCACCAGTTCGCAGTGGCTGTAGATCGAGCCAGTCCACCACTGGATCACCTTGGCGGTGATCCGGGTGTCGTGCTTGCGCAGCGCGAGTTGGACTGTCATACCGGCACCTCATGCGGCTGAATCGGGGCGTCCAGAATCTCCAATGCCCGGCCTTCTGCCAGGATGCCCATCGGCTCCAGAGCCAGTACGCCTGCACGAGTGTCCTCACGCGACAGGTCGATGAAGCTGGCAGCGTTCACTTTGGATAGGTAGCGGCGCAGTGTGGCTGCTTCGACGGTTGCGCCTATACTGGCCAGATCCAGAGCAACAGCTTCTTCATCGGTGAACCGGGAGAGGAAAGCCAGACGGGTGATGATGGTGTCCAGGACTGTAATCGGCAGCGCTTCGTAGACCACGCCAGACGACTCGAAACGATGTGTATCGCTTTCAAAAATGATGTTCATGCCGCTCATTGGATGGGCCTCGCTGCAAAATGTGCATAGATGGTCGAGGCTGACGCCCCGGCCGGAAGCGTTACGAAGAACTGTAGGGACTCGTCGCACATAAAGGGCTGCTCGGGGTCGTACCGAACCGACGAGCTAGTAGCGGTACTGAAACCGTCAGGCGATCCGTACACCAGGTAAATCAGCCCGTTCCCTGAGGAGGTCGAGATATTGTTATCCCAGATAACCTCACCGTCGATGACCAGCCGCAGCCGGATCAATCCACCGGGCCAGCTATTGCCTGTTCTGAACCCAATCGACGAGACTCTCCATTTGCCTGTCAGCGAAACAGCCTGCTGCTCAGTGTCTAGCGTAGGATTGAGGGAAATGCCGCGCTGGGCGCTTGAGTAGCCGGGCGCCAACTTCGGCACCCCAACGCCCCCACTACCTACCGCTTTCGCCAAATCAATAGGCATACTCAAATCTCCCAGGCTGTGCCGTTGAACACGGCCAATAACCGTGCGTCGTAGTTGTAGGTCACCGAGGTATCCGACTGATCCTTCACCTGGATCAACGTGCCGTCAGTGGTCTGGATAATGGGCGTGACGCCAACCAGCTTGATGAACTCGACGGTATCGCCCAGCACCGGGTTGGTAGGCAACGAAACAGTGATGGATGCCAACAGGTTGTTGCGGCTTCCGGCCTCTGCGGTGAAATCAATAGATCGGGGTGTCCACAACGAAGATCGCTTGAACTCACCTGCCGTCAGCGACTGATAGCAATAAGTTCCAGCAACCCAAGCACGAGCAGCCGTACCTTCTTGCCCACGTACCACACCGGACAGGACCAAATCTGCACGCGAGGCGTACCGGATAATCTCCACGAAAGAGGGTTTGCCGAGGCTGTCAGCGAGGACCAATACGCCCCCTTCAACAGGAGGCAGTTGGTTAGGTGCAACAGCAGAAGCCAGGGTGATTACGTCCCCGGCCTCAGTTAGTGGTTCAGCCAACTGAACCTGTACGAAGTTCTCGTAACTCATTTGTCACGCACCTTGATCTTAAACTCGATCTCTTTGGTCCGGTCCTGCTCGGTCTTTACCACGCAAGTTACGATGTAATCGACAAAGTGCGTGCCACCACGTAACCAAATCTTGAAACTCACAGGACGGGCACCCATCAGCACAAAAGCCGGGTGAGGCGCACCTCCTGCTATCAAGGTAGGTACTTCTTCAGCCGGGCTGGTAATGCTTATCTCGATTGACTGAATGTCATCGCCAGGTATGCCCGAGAACCAGTTCGACATGTCCACGTCATAGTCGAGCACGTCGTTGGGTTGTTTAACGAATACGTCCATAAGCCCTCACACGTAGATAGTTCGAGGCTCAGCTTCTATCGAAGCCAGGCGAATGGAGGACGGGATCAGTACGGTTCGTTCGGAAGGTGCCCGAACCAAGTCATTGACCTGGTTGAATCCAGCAGCTAAGGATTCACCTATTACGCGAACAGGACTGAGAAGCAGGGTACGTACCCCCTGTCCAATAGCCTGGGCCTCGCCCATCACCACGACAGGCTCTACCAGAGCAGTACGGGAGCTAACCCCTTCAGAATATGCAGAGGCTTCGGCAACCCCCGCACCCAGGAAGTGGGTAGAAGGAGTGGCCTGTGCCATGGCAGTCCCTGTTGCCACACCTGCACCCTTGGTAGTGCGTACCCCAGATGCACGCGCTTCAGCTGCAGCAGTACCGGTTACGGCAGCTGCACTGGTCTGTCCTACCACGCCATAACCACGAGCAATAGATTCGCCTACTGCCTTGCCTTTGGCACCTAAGGTGTAAGTAGGAGAAGCCAGAGCGAAGGAGTCACTGACGCCCCGCTGAGGCTGATACACCACTACATGTGAGAGGGCTGCTAAGCACTCCCCAATGGCATACCCATTGGCACTGAGGTAAAGCACCCCATTCTTGCGAACAGCAGCATCGCCAGAAGCGAAGGCCTCACCTACACCCCGTCCCGCAAAGCCTGCCTGGTACGCCAGATACCCTGTAGCCAGCGCTTCACCGACAGCACGGTGACGTACACCGATAATCCGTACGGCTGCGTCACGCCCAAAGGATTCACCTACAGCCACTCCCCGTGCCACATGCCAGGTAGTACCTAGACCCCTGGCACTGCCAACAGCCGGTTTACCGTAGCCATAGACATAGCTGACGGTATCCCCGTAACCGATTGCTTCACTAATAGCCGGAGGTTGCTTTCCTGCACGGGTACGTTTGAAAGCCATGGCTTGAGCCGCAGCCTCACCGTATCCAATGCCGTAGCTGTAGTAAGACGCCTGTGGGTGCCCAGATGTGAGGGCTTCACCTACCGCAGCACCCAGGCCCCGGTACTCAACCATGGAATGGCCAAAGGCCGAGGAGTCACCGGTTGCCTCTCCACTCACAGTTACCGATCGAACTGCGTCACCCAAGGCAACAGCCTCAACAACCCCCTGCCCCACACCTTTGTACAGAACAGTAGGTTCAGCAGCTGCTATAGCTGTACCCATGGCGAGACCCGCCACCGTGACAACACGGGAAGCGAGTCCGCCAAAGGTAGTGACCCCGAAAAGCATCATGAAGTGTTACTTCAGGATGATGGACAGGGAGCCGACCGGAAACGAGATCACATCAGTGGGGTCGAGTGTCTTCGTGTTGAGCATGGGCGAGTGGTACAGCAGGTTGCCCCCCGCCTGAGCATCGAAGATGCCCCAATGAGTGACAGTCGCCTGACCGTCGACAATGGCAGGGAAAATGATGTTGCGTGTGTTGCTGGAGATCTGGCCTCCTGTTGCAGCATCATCAGCAGGTGCAGTGAAACCATCAGCGATAGTTACGTTATGAGCCTTCTGACGTTGATACCCCGAGTCGCCTAGTTCAAGGCCAGTACCCGCATCAGTGGGGTCAGAGGTAAACAGTGCAACGAACACTGCACCCCCGGTGTACACATCACCACGAAGAGTGGTGCTGAGCAGCTTTGCTTCAAGATGATTGGACAGTGCGGACATATTTAGTCTCCAGCAAACGAGAAGAAGTCGAGTGTTCAAGCACGACTGGTCAAGTTGCTGGAGATTGAACTCTCAGGCTTAAAACCAACGTAATTAGGCGCAGAATCTATAGTACCTGTTACGCGTAATCAAACCGGGTAGTACTTTTCGGATAGGTATCCTTAACTTGCTTGATCATCGAGTAGAATGGTTCCGCCTTCTGCATATGACCTGAATCCATGGCATGCCATAGCGCATCCAACTGATCTTTTATCAGGGGGTACTCTGCAGCCCGTTGTTCAACGTAAGTGACGGGAACCACAATCGGTTCAAACTTACCGCCCACATAGCGGAAGCGTCCCTTAGGTGCCTCGCCTTTATGAAGCGTCCCGCTCTTTGCGTGGAATTCCAACAAGTGTTCCTGGCAGGTCCCGGAAGAAGTAACCGTCCCATCAGGATCTGTTACGAAGTAAGTGACTACAGTCATCGTTTAAGTACCATCGCTACAAGAGAGGTTCCGTTGGTATTACGGGGTTCAGTGCAGGACAAGTGATACACATGTACACCCGGACCAGGATTATCAATGATCCCTCGTGTAGCCAAGGTGCCACCCTCCGGCTGTTCCTTCCATAACTCAATCCCGTTACGGGTCAGTGAGATCCATGAATGGTAGGACTGGGTTAAAGAACCCAGCACAAAAACGGGGTAATAATCCGTCATCTCAATGACAACACTTACTTGTGAGGATGCTGCAAAAGCACCCACAGGAAGCGTGATTGCCTGGCCTCGAATCTTCAGTGTATCTACAGACAGATCCTGGATCTTGGCTGTGGTGATAGACGCATCCTGAATCTTGGCGGAGGTGATCGCTGCGTCTTTGATGCTCGCAGTTTCTACAACCAGGTACTTGGCCTGAACCTTCCCATCCTTGACTACAAACGAGCCTGACTCGTCCCGCAACTTACTGAAGGTCAGTTTGTTGATCGCCGCCTCGTCCATGAAGACTTCGTTGTTTTCAATGATGAAGGGCTTGCGCTTGTTGGTGGTACGCCCTACCCAGAATCGATCTACATCGAACCCTGCTTCAACAGTCTTGCCATCGTTGTAAACACCAAACCCGCCGATCAAGCCATTTACATCAACCTTGGCGTTCCACAGAGCACCTATCTCAGTAACCCTGTCGCCTACCTTGGTGATCGTGGTCTGCAGGTTGGTTTGCACTGAAGCGATGTTGTCGCCCAACTGACTTTGAGCAGTCGTGATCTGTCGGGACAAAGCGTTGTCGCTATCAACCCGAGCATCCGTCTCTACCTGGACAGCCGCTAATGCCTTTTCCAGTTCATCGCCAAGCGTTGCGTACAGGGTGTTGACTGTGGTGACAAAGGCTTCGTTAGCACTGGTTCGTGCCAGGACCTCTTGCTGCAGCAAGGCCCGTGTCGTGTCGCTGTGAGCAGACACTTCATTGAAGGCGACACCTAGAGCATCGTCGTTCTTGGCTCGCTCGATCATCTCCTGATCGATACCCAGCTTATTCAACTGAATCTTGGCGATCTCCGTTTTCAGAGATTGGGCCAGTACTCCAGCGTCGATCTGACCCGTCAGGATCTCGATTAGCTGTTCAATGGTAGGCCTGGCTACTGCTGTAGCAGGACCAATCATCTCACTGTATGTACCGTTCACTGAGACGATCTGAATCCAGTAGTAGTACCGGATCAGGGTTGCAGTTGTTGTCTTATCGTAAAAGAAGTTTCCGCTGACAATGGCATGCCGTACCGCAGAGTTCACGTCATCGGACGTGCTTCGATACAGAATGGTGTGGGCCACTGCATGGGGATTGACGGCTGGATACGTCCATTCCACATCAATACCCCCAAAGGCAGGCGTAGCCTTCAGGATTACATTACTATCCGGGTCCCCCGGTTTGGGGAAGTTTCCTCCCCCAGTTCCACATACCCAGCCTTCAGACATGAGAAGTGCCCTACCAAAGTTTCAGTTGGGCCTTACTATACGCAACTCCCTGCCACACTACCCAAACAGAGAAGCAACATGAAAGCCGAATACATCACCCACTTGGGTAACGATCTGATGGTCGTCAACTCTGCTCGCGTATCCTTCTTGAAGGAGTCCGACTTCGATATCGATGGTCTAGTTACTGGACGAGACGAACGTCTTATTCAGTACCTTGCCGAGCACAACCACTGGACCCCGTTCAGTCATCCGCAAATCACCATGCGTGAATCCGTACCCATCTTCGTGGCCCGCCAGCGGTTCAAGCACATGATCGGGTTCACCTACAACGAAGTGTCTCGTCGTTATGTGGATGACGCTCCGGAGTTCTTCATGCCTGAAGTCTGGCGTAGCCGTCCAGAAGGCAGCATGAAACAAGGCAGTGGTGTAGCGCATAAAGATCAGGGCTTCTATTCCAAAGCGTATTCGGAACTCATGGTCTCGCTGCGTGAGTGCTACGAATCCATGATCAAAGATGGTATTGCACCGGAACAAGCCCGCATGGTTCTACCTCAATCCATGATGACCAGTTATTACGTGACTGGTTCGCTGGCTGCATTTGCCCGTGCGTACAAACAACGTATCGACGCCCATGCTCAAGTTGAGATCCAGGAACTGGCCAAACAGTGGGGCGAGATTATCGCGCCGTTGTATCCAGCATCGTGGAAAGCATTGACTCAGTAACTAGTGCCAGTGTTCTAATACACCAGCTGTAACTCTCCTCACCTTTAAGCCAGTGCCCTGAACTTTTCCTGCAGGGCACTGGCTTCTTTTTATCCGCTCTACGAGGTTCCTATATGTCTTTGGACATTATTACGCCTGCGTTGAGCCAAATTGAATCCCCAACCGATTCATACGTGGCTCGCTATCCGTGGGCAGCAGAGTTTGCTGTCGAACAACAATCCATCTTCTGGCCTGCTGAAGAGTTGGGTGTTGATGAAGACGAAGATGACTTCCGTACCAAACTTACCGACGGTGAGTTGCACGGTGTTCTTTTCGCCCAATCAATCCTCACTCAGTACGAGCTGATGATCGGTGGCGAGGAACTGTGGGGAGGCAAGATCGCCCGCATGTTCCCCCGTCCCGAGATCCAGCGGATGTGTGCCTGTTTTGCCAACGTTGAACTGGGCAGCCATGCACCTTTCTACGACCTGGCGAACAAGGTGCTGGGCCGTGCCACCGACGACTTCTACCGTCAGTGGAAGAGCGACCCGATCCTGGCCGAACGCATCGCCTTCATCAGCCACTGTGCTGGCAGTGCCAATCCGTTGGAAGTCACTGCAGCCCTCGCCTTCCTTGAAGGTGCCGTGCTGTTCAGCGTCTTTGGCTACTTCAAGGGTTTCAATGCCCGTGGCCACAACATGATCCCGCACTTCGTGTCCGGTATCGATGGGAGTGCCAAGGACGAGAACTTCCATTCGATCGCCTCTGCTCGCCTGTTCAACCAGTGCCGTGCAGAACGTATAGAGCTGGGTAATCACAGCCCTGCCCAAGACGAAGCGTTGAACCAGGTCATCGACCAGATGAGCCAGACCGTCTACGAGCATGAGCTGCGGATCATCGACCGCATGTTCGAAGTGCCTGGCAACCGTGTGGTGGCTCAGGACGAGCTAGTGCATTTCCTCAAAGACCGTATCGACGTGGTGCGTAACCGTCTGGGCCGTCCTGCCCAGTTCGACCTGAAGAAAGGCGAGATCTCCAACTGGTTCTACCAGCAGCTATCCACCGTGAAGGTGCCTGACTTCTTCGCAGCAACCCAACTGCAGTACACCCGCAACTGGGCCAAGCACAAACTCACCTTCCGTAAGGAGCTGGCTCATGGCGTTTGATCCCACTGGTCTGGATGAACAGACCCTGCAGAAATTCGAACAGCTGAGCGTCGAGCGTAAGCGCCTTCAGGAGATGGGTCACCTGCCGAGCTGGTACACCACGCAAGGCTGGCAAATGTTCAAGAAGAAGTACGCCGTTCCGGAAGAACTGGCTGTACTAGGCCGCCATCGGCGTATTGCCTACACCCTGGCTCGACACATGAAAGGCCGTGAGGTGGAGTGGGAAGAGAAGTTCTTCCACGAGATGTGGGATGGCATCCTCAGCCCCTCCAGCCCTGCCCTAGCCAACACAGGAACCGATCGAGGCATGATGGTCGCCTGCTCTGGGCAAGTGGTCAGCGACAGCGTGGATGGCTTCTACACTGCCTTGCGTGAGACTGCGCTGCTGTCCAAGTGGGGCTTTGGCACCAGTGCCGACTTCAGCGGTATCCGGGGTCGGGGCATGCCGATCAGCAAAGGCGGTGAAGCCAGTGGTGCCGTAGAGGTCATCAATGACTTCTTCACGGCAGCGGGCAAGATCAGCCAGGGGGGTGCTCGCCGGGGGTCCATTGGAGCCTACTTGGATATCGAGCACAGCGATTGGGATGAGGCCTGCGATTCGCTGGCCGCTGAACCCAATGGGAAGAACTATGGCTGGATCATCCGTGACTCGTTCGTGGACAAGCTCGACGCAGGCGACAAGGATGCCAACCGTCGCTGGACCAAGGCGCTCTACACCAAGCTGATCACCGGCAAGGGGTACATCTTCTGCCCTGATAAGGCCAACCGCCACCGTCCGCAGATGTACAAGGACCGGGGCTTGGATATCAAAGCCACCAACCTGTGCTCGGAGATCATGCTGCACAGCTCCGACGACCTGACCTATAGCTGCATCCTGGCTTCATTGAACCTGGTGCATTGGGACCGCATCAAGAACAGTGAGTCGGTATTCATCGCAACGGTGTTCCTCGATTGCCTGTGTCAGGAATTCATCGAGAAGAGTGCCGGTATTCCAGGTCTGGAGAAGGTCCGTGAGTTCACGATCAAGGGCCGAGCCATCGGTCTGGGCATCATGGGCTTCCACACCTACCTGCAGTCGCAGAACATTCCGTACGTGGGCCTTGAAGCACAGTTCCTCTCCACCGAGATCGCCAAGCATCTGCATGACGAATCCCTGCGAGCAAGCCAGTGGCTGGCACAGGAATACGGCGAGCCAGAGTGGTGCAAGGGTTACGGTGTCCGCAACACGCACCGCACAGCCTACGCACCAACCAAGACCACCAGCCTGCTGATGGGGGGCGTCAGTGAATCTTGGTTCCCAGACCCTGGCATGGTGTTTGATGCGGGTTCATCTGTGGGCGAGCTTCGCCGGATTCCCCCGGTGTTCTACGAGCTGATGAAAGCCCGAGGCGTCTACAGCGAAGAGACCGTACAGGACATCATCGATCACCTCGGTTCTGTTCAGCATGTCGACTGGCTGGGTGACCCTGAAAAGCTGGTGTATCTCAATGCCTTCGAGATGGACCAGCACATCCTGCTGCGTCACTGCTCTCAACGTCAGAAGTGGACTTGCCAAGGTCAGAGCCTGAACTTCTACGTACCGGAAGACGGCAGCGAGGATCTGATTGCTGAGCTGATGACCCTGGTGCTGCTCGACGAGAACATCCTGTCTCAGTACTACATCTACTCGCGCAGCGGTGTGGTTGTGAAGGATGAATGCGTGGCCTGCTCAGCGTGACAGACGCCCTCACGGGCGTTCGGTGACGAACCAGTAGAAGAGGTTCAGTCATGACTTCAAGGAAGAACAGGTCACTGCATCGGAGCGCAGCACAAGGCGAGCCTGCGAGCCGACAGTGCGGAGGCGACGTTGCAGTGACCATTCATCGGTAGTGGCAGTAAGCCACCCTACAGTTGATCCAGATCAAGCAGATTCAGTGACCCCGTTCACTAGAATGCGCGCCCTCTGCTGTACGGGACTTTGTATAAGTCCTTTCGCTTGTACAACTTTCCAATCCTCGACTCGAACCTCCGCACTGGCGGCGCACTCGCTGCGCTCGACGCCTTGTGCTGCGTTCGCGCCTCGGATTGGTGAAGGTTTTTGTGGGGGATCGAGCCTGTGTCTGGCCTGCCGAAGGCACAGGGGAGATCCCCTTTATATATGCGTCGTTTTCGAGAGGTCATCTTGGACGCCTACACCAGCACGTACCCGATCGATGAAATGCCCTCGCTCATGGCTCGCTTAGGCAAGGCAAGAACCGATCGGATTCGCTACAGCTCCAGTTACACACACCCCCGTCCGCCCTCACCCCGTAACACGGCCAACCCGTTGCTGAGCCACATGCAGCGGTACAAGGCCTACGACGGCAGTCGGGTGGACGATATTATCTTGGGCATCGCCAGGCTGGATCACCACAGCAAGGCAGGGAAGCACTCCATACCCCTGAGTGTGACCCGGCTCTACAACATCCTGCAGTGCATGGATGTGATCAATACCCCGGAGATCCGCTACATGCTTGGCGTGGATACTCGGCAGGCACAGAAGTACCTGAAGGCTATCAAGTTGTGCCTGTTTCATATTCAAAAGCACATCGACAAACAACAATCCCAGACCTCGCCAGACGAGCCACTGGAATAAACCAACACTTGAAATAAACTGCATGGACGCAATAACCCCAGGAAGTAACCATGCACGACCTGCAGCACTGCAAGAGTATCGGCTGTTCCATGAGTTGGCGCAGCGAAGAACTCAACGACTACTGCCCAAGTTGCCGAGATAAGAACGTCGTTCTGAACTTCGGCCATTTGCGCAGTATCGACAACCATCGTGTGAACCACCTCTTCAAGATCAACCATCCCTGTTTGCAGGAAGCAGTCAGCTACCTACTGGAATCAGGTAAGGCTACGGATGAGTGGCAAGAAGAGTTGGTGGACAATGCCTTGAAGGCATTGAACCGCTGGCAGGAAATGATTCAAGAAGACAAACAAGGAGCTGCCATCCTGGCAGTTGAATGACCATGCTCAACTTACTGGTTTACATCTGCCCACGATTCATTACCAGGTACTACATCTACCGAACATCGGTCGGGATTCGTGTGCCCGGTAAGTTGATCCTGGCAAAGAGCAGCGATCCGAAGAGCGTGAAACCGGGAGATGTTTTACACACTGTCTCGTTCTTCAACTTCTTCGGCATACCCACGTTCATAAAAACCAAGGTGACCCACCACTGAGTCTGGTGTGTGGGTCACCTTCATTGAAGGTAGTCCCATGCGCAAGTACCTCAACAACTCCAACGTCCCCTTGTCACTGGCAGTTTTCCTGGCCACTGATAACTATGACCACGACTCCGCCACCATCAGCGCCACCACACTGATCAAACCCCTTCGCCAGATCATCCTGGCCTCCCGTGTGCCTCAGGAGCAGGGACTGGTCGATATCTCCGGCATGGTCAGCTCCCGTATGGGCAGTGCGATCCATGACAGCATCGAGCAGGCCTGGAAACAGCGTCACGTCGAAGCTATGACTGCACTGGGCTATCCGGACAAGGTGATCGCCAAGGTGCGTATCAACCCTGCACCTGAAGAACTGGGTCCGGGCGTTATCCCGGTCTACCTGGAGCAACGCGCCTATCGAGAAATCGAGGGCCGTACCGTGTCAGGCAAGTTCGACTTTGTGGGCGATGGCCGCGTGGAGGACTTCAAGTCCACATCGGTGTACACCTACATCAACAACACCAACGATGAGAAGTACAAACTTCAGGGCGGTATCTATCGCTGGTTGAATCCGAAAATCATCACGCAAGACACGATGGCTATTCAGTTCATCTTCACTGACTGGAGTCAGGCCCAGGCCAAGAGTTCCCCGAACTACCCTGCCAGCCGAACACTGGAACATGTGTTGCGTCTGCCTTCTCCGCAATTCATCGAAGAATTTATCCGAAACAAGATTCGTAATCTGGATAAGTTCTGGAATGCACCGGAAAATGAGATCCCGCTTTGTACTGAAGAAGATCTCTGGCGATCTGCCCCACAGTTCAAGTACTACAAGAACCCTGCAAAGACCCAACGTTCAACCAAGAACTTCGACAACAAGCAAGATGCTTACTTGCAACTGGCCAATGATGGCAATGTCGGCAAAGTGGTTGAAGTGCAAGGTCAGGTTAAGGCATGCCGGTATTGCCCAGGGTTCTACGCCTGCACCCAGAAAGATAAATACATCGAATCGGGTGAACTTCAGCTTTAACCACAACAGGAGTGCTCCATGCTTCCCGTCAATCAGATGCCGTACCACCCCACGGCAGAACAACTCGTGCAGATACTCTGCAACCGAACTCAGAACACGGAGCCGTTATTCTTCCGCGTCCTGGTGGGTTACTACTTTGCCGTAGTGGCCTCGCAGATGCGCTGCATCATCGGCACACCTGACCGTGGGGATATTCCAGTCAACGTCTATGCGTTGAACCTATCCCCTTCCGGCACCGGCAAGGGCCACTCCACCAGCATCATTGAGGACGAGGTGCTTCACCAGTTCCGCGACCGATTCCTGGAGGAGACCTTTCCACTACTGGCTGACCGCAACCTGCCGGTGCTGGCCAACAAGCGTGCCGTGCGCAAGAACAGCGATCCGGATGAGGAGCTGATCCGTGTGCAGAAGGAGTTCGAGCAGCTGGGTTCCCTGCTGTTCAGCTTCGACTCCGGCACCAGCCCTGCGGTCAAGCAAATGCGTCACAAGCTACTGATGGCCGATGCCGGTGCAGTGAACCTGGAGATCGATGAGATCGGCTTGAACCTGGTGGGCAACACCGAGGTGCTGACCGTGTTCCTTGAGCTGTACGACAAGGGCAAGGTCAAGACCAAGCTGGTCAAGTCGACTTCCGACAACTCACGCTTCGAGGAGATCAAGGGCACCACGCCCACCAACATGATGCTCTTCGGTACACCGTCCAAGCTGTTCGACGGCGCGACCACCGAGCAGGCCCTGTACTCGATGCTGGATACCGGCTACGCACGGCGCTGCCTGTTCGGCTACCTCAAAGGTGCCAGCAAGAATCTGGATCTGACTCCGGAGGAGGTCTACGACCTGCAAACCAGCCAGCAGACCAACCAGTTCCTCGAAGAGCTGGCCGACAAGCTGGAACGCCTGGCCGATATCATCAACGCCAACAAGCGTCTGGTGATGAGCCGGGACACCAGCCTGGAGCTGATCCAGTACAAGCTGCTGTGCGAGAAGCAGGCCGACGCCATGCCCGAGCATGACGAGATCCGCAAGGCCGAGCTGTCGCACCGTTACTTCAAAGCTCTCAAGCTGGCCGGAGCCTATGCCTTTGTGGACGACTCACCTGAGCTGACCCTGAGCCATCTGCACAACGCTATCCGACTGGTGGAGGACAGTGGCTTTGCCTTTGGGCAGATGCTCTCGCGTGATCGTCCATACGTGAAATTGGCCAAGTACCTGGCTTCCATCGGCAAGGAAGTGACTCAGGCTGATCTGGTTGAAGACCTGCCCTACTACAAGGGGTCTGCTAGCCAGAAGCAGGAGATGCTGACGCTCGCCACGGCCTACGGCTACAAGAACAACATCATCATCAAGAAGGCGTTCAACGATGGCATCGAGTTCCTGCGTGGCGAAAGCCTCAAGGAAACCGACCTGGACAAGATGGTGGTGAGCTATTCCAGCGATATGACCACCGGCTACAACAACGAGACGGCACCGTTCGACAAGCTGCACCTGCTGACTCAGGCCCCAGGCATGCACTGGATCAACCATCACCTCAAGGGCGGTTACCGCAACGAGGACAACGCTGAACCCGGCTTCAACCTGCTGGTTATCGACGTGGACGGCACCTGCAACCTGAACACAGCCAAGTTGCTGCTTAAGGACTATAAGGCGCTGTACTACACCACCAAGAGCCACACCGACCAGAATCACCGGTATCGCATCATCCTGCCGACCAACTTCGAGTTGAAGATGGATGCCAAGGATTACAAGGAGTTCTACAACAACGTCCTGCAGTGGCTGCCGTTCGATGCTGATCCCTCTGCTGCCCATCGGTGCAAGAAGTGGCTGACCCAACCCGGTCACTACGAATACACCGAAGGCGACGTGTTCGATGTTCTGCCCTTCATCCCAAAGACCAGCAAGAACGAAGAGCGCAAGCAACGGTTCGACTCGCAGCAGTCACTCGACAACCTGGAACGCTGGGTCATCAACAATACCGGGGACGGTAACCGCAACAACATGTTGCTGCGTTACGCCATGATCCTCATGGATGCCAACTTCGACTTCGATGGTATCCGCTCTCGCGTGGTGTCATTGAATGACAAGTTGCCAGACAAGTTGGATGAAGTGGAGATCATGAGTTCCATCATGGTCACGGTCGGCAAAGCACTCTCCAAGCGGTGACTGTATCCGTCTACCCCAAGTTCTCTTGGGGTTCCTTTTCTTACTCAGAAGCCGGGCTAAGTCATGACGACTACATGGACTCACTTGGCTTCTGTTTATCGGAGATAGCAATCATGGGTTGCGATATTCATTGGTACTCGGAAACCAAGAAAGATGGCGTCTGGGTGTGTGATCAAGCTGCAAGTTTCAAAGTAATACCTGCCGAAGACGAGTGGAGTCGGGAGTATCCAAAAATGGATTACCTGCCTGGGGACAATCGTGACTATTGGTTCTTCGGGCTGTTGAACAACGATGTCCGTTCCAACTGGCCGTGGTCATTCCAGTACACCTGTGACATTCCGAGTGATACGTCCAGTGAAGTGCGAGCCATCGTTGAGCACTGGGACGAGGACGGCCACTCCCAAGGTGCCCGTACTCAGGCCGAGCTGATCGCCAAGGTGGAAGAACTGAAGCGCGCCCGTGCCCAGCTGCTGATCGTCCCCAGCGAAGATGCCTCGATCCACAACGTCGACCACCTGATCGCGCGACTGGAAGAAACCCTGGCCACCCTCGGTGCCACGGACACTCCGGACGATCGCCGCATCGTGTTCTGGTTTGACAATTGATCTCAGGTGCCCTCCTGGCACTTGGCGAATTCCCACCAAGGAGTCTGAAATGACCCAAGTAAATGACCACCTGATTCTGCTGTGTGGCAAATCAGCGACCGGTAAATCCGCCTCGCTGATGGGCCTGAAGAATCCGGAAGGCGTGATGTACCTTAACTGCGAGGCGGGGAAAAAGCTCCCGTTCCGAGCCAAGTTCCAGCAGTTCACCATCACCGATCCGCACCAGGTCTTCGAGGCCTTCCAGGTTGCAGAGACTCGGCCTGACGTTCACACCATCGTGGTGGACTCGCTGACCTATCTTCTGGATATGTACGAGTCGCTGTTCGTGCTGAACTCAGCCAACTCCATGAAGGCCTGGGGCGACTTTGCCCAGTACTTCAAGCAGCTCATGCAACAGCATGTAGCCAAGTCCACCAAAAACGTGATCTTCATTGCTCACACCCGCGACACTGTGAACGAATCAGAGATGATTCTGGAAACATGTGTGCCGGTGAAGGGTGCATTGAAGAACAACGGTATCGAAAGCTACTTCACTGTAGTAATCGCCTCAAAGAAAGTTCCACTCAAGAACTTGAAGGACTATTCTTCGCCGCTGTTGAACATCACTCCGGAAGAAGAAGCACTGGGTTTCAAGTACGTCTTCCAGACCAAGCTGACCAAAGACACTGTAGGCGAACGCCTGCGTGGCCCACTTGGTTTGTTCGACACGTCCGAGACGTTCACCGACAACAACATGCAGTCGATCATCGATCATCTGCGTAAGTACTACGACTGATTCAACTCTCCCACGGCGACAGTTCGCCAAGCACCTACTAATTCAACAAAAGGTAATTACTATGTCTCTTCTCGCTGCTCTGACTACTACCAACGAAATCGCCACTGCCAAAGACTCCGTAGGTGGTGGTTTCCGTGTCCGTGATTCCGGCCTGTACCCACTGAAAGTGGCTCTGGCCTATGTCACCAAATCCAGCGGCGGTGCCATGGCACTGAACGTCACCTTCAAGGATGACGAAGGTGAAGTACGCCAGCAGTTCTGGATGACTTCCGGCACTGCCAAAGGTGGTCACAACTACTACATCGACAAGCAGAACCAGAAGCAATACCTGCCTGGTTTCATCCATGCCAATGCCCTGACCCTGCTGACCCTCGGCAAGGAGATCGGCTCGTTGGATACCGAGAAGAAGGTGATCAACCTGTACTCGGCTGAATCCAAGGCTGAAGTACCGACCCAGGTCGACATGCTGATGGACCTGGTGGGTCAGGAAGTCCTGGTTGGCCTGATCAAGCAGACCGTCGACAAGAACGTCAAGGACGCTGCAGGCAACTACATTCCGTCCGGTGAAACCCGTGAGGAGAACGAGGTCGACAAGATCTTCCGCCTCAAGGACAAGATGACCGAAGCGGAAATCCGTGCTCAGGCTGAACAGGCCAACTTCTTCGCCGTCTGGGAGCAGAAGTGGGCTGGCAAGGTCAAGGACAAAACCACCAAGGGTGCCAACACCGGTACTGCCGGTGCCCCCCGCAACGCCGTGCCATCGGCAGGCAACAGCCGTCCGACCACCAGTCTGTTCGGCGCGTAACCGGTACCCGCACCACCCACAAGGGCCAGGCAACTGGCCCTTTTTCATTTCTGCTCACGAGGTGTACATGAGCGAAACCATAGAGATCAAAACAGCTGACCAGTTCGCTAATCTGATCAGTCACTGGCATGCCAACCGCATGGCTCAACTGGGCCAGATGCAACAGGTGCCGGATGAGGTAGAGATCTGCCAGCCAGGCGAGAACGGCGAAGACCTGCCGATGACTGCCGAACAGCGTGAAGGCTTCAAGGCCGGACTGATCGTGGCCAAGGCCCTGTTCGCTGAGCTGCCTTTCATGGGCATTCCTGATGAAGAGGAAGCCTCGCTGAGCGCAGCTGTATGAGCCTGCTCAATGTTATAGGCATGGACCCTTCGTTAAGAAACTGGGGCATCGCCAAAGGCACGTTGACTGTGGGGCTGCATGGCAGCCTCACGATCAACCACCTGGACGTGATCCAGCCGGTACTCCCCACCGGCAAGCAGGTTCGTCAGAACAGTTTGGATCTGGAGTCTGCTCGTCAGCTCGCAGCACAGGCTCTGGCTGCCGCTCAAGGCGCTCACGCGATCTTCGTCGAGGTGCCGATCGGTAGCCAGTCCGCACGCGCAATGGCCTCCTACGGCATCTGCGTAGGCGTGCTGGGTGCCCTTCGAGCGAGCGGTATTCCATTCTTCGAGGTCACCCCGACCGAAGTGAAGATGATCTCCGTGGGCAAGAAGACGGCCACCAAGAGCGAGATGATCCAGTGGGCGTATGCCCGTCACCCCGAGGCCAACTGGCCTACCTACAAGCAGCATGGCCAGGACGTGATCAGCGAAGCCAAAGCTGAGCACATGGCCGATGCAGTAGCCGCAATACACGCTGGCCTGGCCAGCAACCCATTTCAACAAACGCTGCCGTTCCTACGTGTGGCATGAGAGGACTCAACATGCTGATCAAACTGAAACAATCCGAGATCGAAGAAGCCCTGCGTGACTTCATCGTCAAGCAAGGCTTCAACCTCGATCGCAAGACCGTGGACATTTCCTTCACTGCCGGTCGTGGCGACAGTGGGATGACTGCTGACCTGGACATTCACGATGCTGCTTTCCTGGATCGTGTAATGGGTGCGGTAGGCGAAGCAGGCTGCAATCCAGTCTACGAAACCCCGGCTGAAACCACTCTGGTCAACGAGATCGTCGAACAACCGACTGCACAGCTGCGTGTGGTGGAAACCTCACCTGCTCCGGAAGACGTGCTGCCTGATCCTCAGGTAGAAGACGAGCCGGTGGTCACCACCAAGCAAAGCCTGTTCGGCGGCTGATCGTGAGTGTCCTCAAGGGGATGTTCTTCGTACTGCTTGCAGTCGTCCTCATTGGGGGCTGCTACGTCAGCAGTGTCATCCTCGGTTGGGTCATGGCAATCCTGACGGTCGTCGGGATCATCGTGCTGATCGTCGCCGTGGTATTGCACGAGACCTTCACGCACGTATCCCAATCGTGTAAAAAGCCTCCGCGAAAGCAGTGATGCTTTCAAAGAGTGGTGGGGCGTTCAACGCAAGTCGTCACACCTGACAGCCGGGAAAGACCGGCACCCTTCTCTATCAGAGAGTGTTCTGTCCTGCAGTTGCCACAGCAGGTCGAGGATGAAACCTACGAACCAAGCAGCCCCTGGCGGTGAGCTTTTGCAGCGTTGGAAGAATGAACGGTGGGCTGTTGAAGAGACCACACCTCCGGACAGAACACTCCCCCATATAGAAGAAAGCCCTCCGAAGAGGGCTTTTTCATTACTTGATCAGGCTCATCATTCCCTTGATGGTGGCCAGTTCATCCAGCGTTCCAGGGTACTGCAAGGCACCCCACTCCAGCGGATTCCCCAGTCGGCCCCACATCGAGGAGTCGACGATCGATTGCATACCGCTCAGGTAGCTATCCAAGGTCACCATCATGATGGCCCGAGCCGGATGCTCCCGGAACATCTGCATGAGCACCTTCTGAATCCGCAGATAGTACTTGGTGAACATGAGCAGACCCATGTCGTTCAGGTACTGCATGCTGCGGTGGGACGGCACGTCATAGTTGACGAAGCTGTCGGAGATCCGCTTCAAGGCTTCCTGTTTGGACTTCGGTGCCTTCTTGTCGCTGATCAGGTGCTGATACAGCGTGTAGCGAGCCACGAAGTCAGAGTACTGAGTGGTCTGGCTCAGCAGTGTGTGCATGGGTGTACCTGGAGCCATGTAGACATTGGCTGCAGCCTGTTTGATCTTCGGATTCATCCAGCTCGTTGCACCGTCCACCTTCTCCTTCAGCTTGCTGCGATAGGAGTAAGGGTCCTCTTCCAAAGCCACGTCTTCGACGATGGTTGGCAACATCCCCGCATCAATCAGTTCCTTGGCCGGATTACGCGCCAGGGAATCCTGCAATTGGCGAATACGCTGCTGTGTAGCCTTCGCATCTCCAGACGTGCCAGTCGACAGTGCTGCTTCCAGACGGAACATCTCCTCGGAATCACTCCGATAGTTGACTGCTCCACGCCATGCCACCCAGTGATTTCGCATCAGATCCTTGATCGGAACACCCTGCCACAACAGTACTGTCATGTTGCTGACCACGTTCCAGAACAGGGTCACACCCGACCGTACCACCACGATATCCTTCACTTCCTGTACCACCGCTTGCCAGAAATCCTCAGCCTGACGAACCCGCAGAGCTGCCTTGTCACCCATCCGGAAGAAGTCCTTGAGCAACCAGACGGTCAGCTCTTCGAGCATGTTCCGTTCATCTTCGTAGCTCTGCTTGGCGTCACGCATCTCTCTTGGCGTACGGGCCTGCTTACCGAACATGTCAGCCAGGCTGTACTTACGATACCCAGAGATCAGGTCGATCTGATCGTTACGCACCATCATGTTGTTGGTGCCCCACACCCGACGAATCGCTTCCTGCGTGTGATGAGGCAGCAGACGCCAGGTCTCCGCACCTTCGGCATCGTTACTGTCCGGACCCACCATGATGAACGCTTCAGCATTGCTGTCCTTGTCTTCGTCCCACTGATCCTTCAGGGCTTTCACCACCTGAGTGTTCTGGTCACGAGCGGCTTCCTTATCGAACACGTTGCCATGCAACGTACCCAGCAAGGTATCAAAGGCGTTATTACGTTCCAGCAGGTTGTCCCGTACGTCACTGCTCATCATGTAGCGGTAATCGACGATCTCACCGGCTGCATTGAGTATCGGCACCATGTGGGTTCCACCCATTGGCTTGCCTTGCTGAACGGCCAGCCCTTCACGAGTGCGCTTGACATGCGATAGACGCTGGGTGACCTGCACGTTGTGCTGGATCACGTTGCCAGTGATGCTACTGATCAAGCCATTGTGGGTACGAGTACCCTTCGAGCGTTCGCCGGTATAGGACAAGGCACCGGTCAGACGCTGCTGCATACCCCGACCTTTCAGGACGTAGAGGTACTTGGCCTGCTTGTTCAGGTCATCCTGGTCCTGCTTCAGTGGCTCGCCGGATACACGCTGGAAGCCTTGACGCTCCAGCAACGCACCCTCTTTCTCAGTAGCCGCTTGCACCTCGGTGTAAGGGTTGTGAATCTCAGGCGTATAGCCCTTGGTGAACAACGCCTCACTGCCATCGAACAAACGGGCCTTGGCTTCGCTCTGCATCTGCGCGTGCATCTTCAGTACGAAGGTCACCCCGTTACCGCCATCGGTACGCTGCAGCTCGGTAGCCAGCACATTGCTGATCCGGATCTTGTGGTCCTTGTTGGCGAACTCCAGGGCGTACAGCGAAGCCAGTTGATCAATCAACGGACGCACACGTTCAACTTCAGCCTCAGGGATCGAATGGGCATCGTTGGTGCCTAGCATCCGAGCGATGTTGTCAGCGTTGAGCATCAGGTTGTCGATCGACGCCTTGCCGGTGGCCATGTACTTGCCCAGTGCCTCAGCACGACGCAGGTAGACCGCTGCATGGGTGCTAGTTTGCACCTGCTTGCGAAGCTCACCAATGGTACGGGTCAACGATCCATTGGGACTCAGGAAGTTCTGTAGATCTTGCAGGGTGTGTCCGTTATCCAACAGCGAAGCCAGGTCCGCACGTAGCAGCAATGCCAGGGCGTTCCTGTCGGCATCGGTCAGATCCTTACCTTGGTTGGCAAAGCTCTCCAGTGCAGTATCACGGGTCCAGTTGATCAGGTGCTTACGCTGCTGTTCGTTGCGCTTAGCAAAGTTCAGCAAAGCCAGCATTGTCTCAGAGGCCCCCCGCATTTCACGAAGGGTGCCTGCCACCAGGCCTTCGCGTCCGGTGAACATACTGTCCCGCAGCTTCTTACCTGCATCGAGCACCAGCTCCAGACGATCATCGGCAGCCAGTACAGCCACTCGACCGGCCAGGCGCACACCCGTGATCTTGGAGTTACGCACCATGTCCGACTGGGCAACCTGTTCGATCACATCCCTGGCCTTGCCTTGGGTATCCGCCAGGGCATTCTCAGCCATCTCGATCCACTGATTACGTGGGCGAGCAGCCTTTTCCCGGTACTTGGCTTCGGTATCAACCAGCTTCCCCTACCAGGGTCTTGAGCTTGTCATTGGCCTGTTGGCCTGCCCAGGCATGTGTGATCTTGCCCGCCAGGAACTTCATGGCTCGCTCAACCACAGCCTGCAGACGCTCCAGCCAGCTCATGCCAGCCAGCGGACGAGTGTCCTTCTGAGTGGCACGGTCCAGCAGTTTCCACAACGGACGGTAGGTCAGGCCTATCGCTGCGAAGCGACTCAGGTAGTCGGACTGCCCTTCTCCTTCAGGGATCTCCAGGAAGAACTTACGCAAGGCCTTGGCCTGGTCCTTCTGTTCATCACTGGCTTGGGTCCAGTCTCCCTCGAAGAACGCCGACTCTGGCAGCGAGGCTTTCACTTCGTTGTACAGCGACTTCAGTTCCCGGTAGACCAGTGAGGTCGAACGGTCCTTGGATTCCAACGCGGTACGCAGAGACAGCTCAATGCTTTCGGCCAGCAAGGCTTCCTGATCGGACAGCTTCACCACCGAACTCAGCTGGGCAGCAAAGGGAACCTTGCCACTGTCCAACGCCTTGAGAAAACGCTCACGGGCACCGATCGCCTGATCCTGCAGGGCTTCGATACGCACGGCACCAAACGGACCATGCAGCGGACGCACCAGGTCATCCAGCAGCGTACGCAGGTGATTCTCGAAGCCAGGCTCTAGTGGTTGATCGTCCTGACGCAGGGCATCGAACAGATCGCCCACATCCATGTCCAGGACCGGATCTTCCATCGCCAGGGTGCGTTGCGTACCGGCTACATCACGCGCTTGCTCGGCAGTGGCCATCAGGCCAGAGACGTTGGCGATCAGTGTCTTCAAGCCAGTGACCTGGATCTTCTGGGCCGACTTGTCCGAACCACGGAACAGAATGTCGCGCAGCACAGTGGTCAGTTTTTCCATCGCCTTGACCAGGACGTTGCGAGAGGTCTTGGTTTTGATGGTGAACTGGTTCAGTACATCACGCTGGAAGCCTTGGTTGGTCATGCCCCAGGCCACGAATTCCTGCACGTTGTTCAAGGCATTAACGTACTTGGCGGCCAGCTCAGTCTTCTCAGCCACAAACTTACGGCTTTCTTCGAGCAATGTACCCAACTCACCTACCAGCTCGATGGTGTCTGGCAGAGGTTTACCCTGCTCAGCCAGATCGATGGTGCGTGCTGCCACAGAGTGGACCAGCTCGTGCATCAGCAACTCTGGAGTGACACCTGAGCGTTGGAACGCATCGCCTTTGATGTACAGCGCATCCATCGAATCGCTGAATGTGTAGAAGCCACGCGCATTCTGTGCCATCGAAGTAGCCACACCCTCAGGCATCGGAGTGCTAGGGGTGACGTAAACAACCTTCATCTGCGGATTGACGTTCTTAACCAGCCCCTTGAACAGCTCACGGTTGTACTCACGGCTACGTTCGTTAGGGATCGCCTCGATACGGCTACGCAATGCCTTCAACACATCCTTGAGCGAAGGCTCAGGGTTACTCTTGAAGAACTGAACCAGCTCACTGTCATGCTGAATAGCCGACTTGCCGAGTTCACCCCAGGCGCTGTAAGTCACCACAGAATCTTCCTGACGTTCAGGGATACCCAGGTCTGCTTCATCCACCAGAGTGGGTTCGCTCTGTGCAACTGCAGTCGCCTTGGGTGTGGCAACCTGCTCGTTGAGCAGTGCATCGAGCTGCTTGGCTGCATCCGTTGCAGCTGCATCCTCAGGGTGCTGCTTGCGTTCGGTCAGCTTCTGCTGAGCAGTGGCACGATCTTGTTCGGTGACCTTGTAGGCACCGCCCTCGAAGGCGTACTGGTCCACAGCCTGCAGGTTGGCCAGGATCTCCAGCTTCATGGATTCAGCACTCAAAGCCGTAGCCCGCAGCTGCTTGAGCTGGAACTCGATAGGGCCTACACCTTGTTCCTTCATGGCTGCACGTTGAGTCTTGTGCATCGACGCCCCTTTCTTGCTCATCATCGAGGCGACATTGGCCTTGAGTGTTTCATCGCCTTCTTGAGCCAAGGCCTCAGCCAGCCCCTTGAGGGTGCGTTCCAATGTGGCCAACATCTCATCCGTGGGCGAGTAATTCAGCGCCTGCAGGAAGGTTTGCTCATTCAGGGTACGGGCACCGGCATGCACATCCTTGAGGCCGTAGATCCGGGCATCGTGGACGTTGATCGAATCAACCATGGCACCGGCATTGATCGAGATTGCCGCATCGGTCGAGTGAACCGAACCCACGGCACCCGACACACCAGGACCCACTTCACCGGACTTGTATCCCGCCAGTTTCAGACCGGCCATGGTCTTCTTGCCCTTCTTGCCGAACTTCACCTCGTTGCGGTAAGCCGCTTCATCACTGAAGCCTTTGTCCCGCTTGGCCAGACGCATACCGGCTTCCAGCTGGTTGCTCGCACTGGAGAATGCGGTGTGCAGGATCGGAGCCACATCAGTCAGCGAGGCCTGCAGTTCAGCTTCTTGCTTCTTGGTCAGATCGTGCAGGGGAATGCCTTTGGTGTCGGTGGCCATCAGGCCCTCGGCAATCAGCTTCTGAATCATGGCTTGACGCTTGGACTGGTACAGCTGCTGGTACAGATCGAACGCCAGATTGGCAGCCTGGTTGAATGCCTGACGACGCTCAGTGAACGGGCCAAAGGCTTCCTTGATGGTCTCGGTGATATCGCCACCCAGCGTGGCCAGGTAGGTCGACTTAAGGGCCTTGAACTGTTGAGTTGTGAAGGTGAATTCCATGGCCTGCTGGACCGTCATGTTGACGTTCAGGCCTGTGGCTGCTTCTGCATCAGCCTTGTTGATCAGCAGGTGAGTCGCTGTCAGCAACGTCTTCAGTTCCAGCTTCGACGTACCAGCAGAGATCTCCTGGATATGATCGTAGACCTGCTGGATGAAGTCCTCAGCCATGGTCTCAACGGTCTTGCCCAGACCTTCGCCATAACCACTTTTGGTCACAGGAGGCTTCATCAGGTTACGGCCAGCCTTGGTAGGCGCACCTTTGTCATCCAACCTGCCGGTGACATAGAACAGGGCGTTGTACATCGGACGCAGCTTGTCGTCCTGCAGCTTGGTTTGAACCCGCTTGTTCAGGTCGATACCCGTCGACTCGTACAGATCGCTCTGGCCAGGCTCTGCACGCCACAGGTTGTAGTTCTCGAAGTCACTGCCGTTCTCGAAGAAACCACCCTTGTTCAGGGTGGCCATCGCATCGTTCAGCGAATGGAACGCACCGAACAGCAGGTGACCCAGCATAGGACCGTTGGTGACTCCATCCACCTCAGCCAGCAGCATGGTGGTGAACGTCTTCTGACCGGCATCACGGGCATTCTCATAGGTGGCCTGAGCCACCAGTGACGACAGCGAATGGAAGTTTTCGCCACCAGCCTTCACGCCATCGACGATCGCCTGCTGTTCACCTGGGGTCAGATCCTGATCCAGCAAAGCCTTACGCAGGGCAGCCACAGCGTCTAGATACACCGGCTTCTGCATCTCAGCTTCGTAGGCAGCCAGCGAGCGCTTGTTGTCCTGCTTGTCGGTCTTGACGCCCAAGCCTTCAGCCACACGCAGCTTGAACACGTCCAGGCTGGTTTGATCTACATCGGTCCAGCGAACCTCAGATTCGGCACTCTGCTTGCCAACAACGAAGCGGTGAATCTTACTGGTCTGTGGGTTGATAACTGAATCCAGACCCACACGGTCATTCTTCCAGGCACTTGGCATCAGGAAGAACTGGGTGTCTTGGCCAGCCTTCTGCTTGCTCAGATCACCGACGAATCCGACTAGACGTTCCCACTCACGAGCCAGACCCTGGTTCTTGGCGACCACACCATCACGGTTGGTCTTGTGCAAGGTTTCCAGATCCACATCCCGTACACCGGCCATCTGCAGGGCCAGCTCCGGGGAGATCTTCTCCAGGACTGCCCACATGTCTTTCTGCAGGACGTAAGGGGCCTTGGCCTCCTTCTCCAGTGCAGCACGCTCCTTGTCGGAGATCGGCTTGGTGGAGTTGTTGGCTGTCTTCTGGTCATAGGACAGGGGCTTGAAGCTCGGCTCACGACCACCTACCTCGATGCCGAACAGCTTGGTCAACATCCCACCCGTATTCTTGCTGGCATCACGGATCGCCTGGCCTTCTTTGGTCAGGGCGTTGTCCTTGTTGGTGACGAAGCGAATGAAGCTCACCGGGTTGTTGCGTGCCTTGATCAGACCTTCAATGGCTGCTTTGTCCTGCTGAGTCTTAGCAGTACGACGCATCTCCTTGATCTGATTGGTAAAGTCCACGCCTTTCAGGTCGTCCAGTTCACCTTTGGTGAGGGTGGACTGTTCAACAATGCCCTGATCCAGCAGCAGAGCCAGCACCTGACTGCCCAAGGCCACTTCCAGCTTGGCCTTCTCACTCTGAGAGGCATCACCTTTCAGCTGGTAACCCAGCGATTGTACGGCAGCCTGACCCAGTGAGTTGACCAACACACCCCGCAGCGTGCCGACCTTACGCAGCATCTGGTTGGCCTTTGGTGAGACCTTGGCATCAGCGTCCTTACCCAACAGCTTGTTGATGGTGGCGTTATCGTTCAGCGTCTGGCCACCGCTGTCAGCCACATAGGCGAACGCAGATGCTGCAATGGCCGTCTTCACGTTCTCAGCCACCTGACCTTGCTCATCCTGCAGGTACTGGGTGTAGTCGTTGTAGAAGAAGTCTGGGTTGTCGCGCTTGAAGAAGTTGCCTTCGATGGTTGGCATCCAGGCTTTGGCCATGCGAATGAACGCACTGGACAGGCCTAGTTGTTCTTCACTCAGCTCGGTTTGACTGACGTAATCCAAGGCATTCACTTCACCCTGGCTCAGCTTGGTCAGGAAGTTCTCAGTGGCCACCAGAGGACGTTGAGTGCCGCTCACGGCATCACCTGGCTGCTGGGAGAACAGACGCTTGAGGTTGTTCGTCTTGCGGTACTTCACCGATTCAGGGGCGTCATCCGCGATGCCAGCCTCTGCTTCCACAGTCTGCACAGGCTGAGTAGCCACCGGCTCTACAGGTGCAGCCTCCGGCTGTTCTGCGACTGTTGCCGGTGCATTACTAGCCTTCATGCTGACCAGCGCCTTCAGCGACTCCAGATTGGCTTGCAGGGCTTCGGTTTCTTGACCGATCCGGGCAACCAGACCACCTGAACCTCCGTGAATGGTCATTCCACCGACTTCGTACATCTCGTCGTAGCTGTATTCTCGATCGGCTTTAACCCATGTACCGGATTGGGTTGGCACCCACTGTTGGGTTTCACCTGTACCGGCGACTTCATCGAAGGCGTTCTGAGCCACTGCCAACTTGGCCTTACGTGACTCGACAAACTTGCCTAGCCCAGTGATTTCAGCATTGGCCTTGGCTAGATCCGGCGTGGTACGGCCCAAGGCCGATCGGACGTTACGGGCGTATTCATCCAGACCCTTGTAACCCTCCTTCTTGTTGCCTTTGAAAATGTCCTGGGAGACGCCTTCCAGACCCTTGAATTCATGCGACAACGCCTTGGCCTTGGCGAAGGTACGCAGCACGACACGCTCAGGCTCGGTGAGGCTATTGGCCATGTTGCTGGCCAGACGGGTAGCGACTTCAGCATCCAGAGCTTCAGGCGACTGCATGGCCAGGGAGACCACACGCTCAGCTCCCTTGCGGGCAGTCTGCCGAACCTCAGGCGTAGCACTTTCGATCACGGTATCGGCCAGCTCGATCTGGGCCGGAATATCCTGGCTCACCGGGTCGACCATCTTGGTCAAGGTCTGCTCGGCCTTGCTCACCGTGGCCAGCTGCTCGTTCAGTGCATCCAGACGGGCACGCTCAGGCTGCCAATTGGCTTCGGCATCACTACGGATCTGTTCGGCAGTGGCCAGAGCCTGTTCGTACGCAGGGCGCTTACTCTCATCCTGCAGTGACTCCATCTGAGTGGTCAGCCGGGTAACCAGCGATTCAGCTTCCACCAGGCTTTCAGGCTTGGATTGAGCCAGCTGCTGCTCTTCCTCCTGGATACTGTTTTCCAGGTCAGCCTTCACCTCGGTCAGTTGAGTCAGGTTGGTCTGACGCTCAGCCGGATCTTCGGTCTTGCGGGTACGTTCAACCAGTACTTCTGCTGCCTTGTGCGGGGCGTAGGACTCACCCTTCTGCATGAAGGGCGTAATGTCGCCCGTCTCGATGGCTTCGGATACCAAGGCATCAGGTGTCGCTTCACGGGAACCACCTCCCATGACACCACCCAAGGCAGCACCGGTCACCAGACCCATGGCAGCAGCATTGCCGACGCCTTCAGTCAGGTCACGATCAAGGGCCACGTTCTGCAGCATCTGCTCGCCAGCGGACTGAGCAGTTTCCTCAGCACCTTCGATGGCAGCACTGCCTATACCACGAGACAAAGCACCACGCTGACTGGTCCCCAAAGAACCAGCAACGACAGCTTCATCAATGTCGCCCAGACCCAGTCGACCGCTTACGGTATTACCCAGGCGGGCGACACCAGCACCCATGACACCGGTAAGCCCAGCAGCCACAGACTGCTTAGGGGTCAACAGGCCATCTTCGGTTTGCTGACGAATACCCTCGGCTTGGCTACCTGCCATAACCGCACCTTCGCCCACGGCAGTGGCAGCTTTCACACCCATGCCTAGTGCCTGCAGGCCACGGCCAATCAAGCCACCGGACAACATGGCTGGGATGGATTCACCAATAGCCGTAGCAGCTGTGCTTGGGTTTTCAGCCACTTCGGCCAGGGTGTCCCAGAATCCTTCTGCACCGTGAACCTGACCGTCAGCCTGTTGTTGCTCCCAGGTCTTGAGCGAATCCAGGAATTGCTTGGCCTCTTCCGGACGGAAACCAGCTTCCTCCAGGTACTTACCGGCATGGCCACCCGACACAAGGTCAGCCAGACCCACGGCCATCTCGGGAACGCTCACAGCACCCTTGACCGCAGTGACAGTACCGTCCTGAGTGGCACGACGAATCAAGCTGTTGGTGCGCTCTTCCGTCTCACTCATGCCGGCCAGTGAATCCCAGTTGGATAGCTGATCGATCTTCTCGGAGAAGCCACGAGCCTTAAAAGCACGGTTAAGTCGATCCAGGTTAGCGGCACCTTCCCTCGCTGGCATCTGGGCAGACCCGAACGTCATCTCACGCTGGGACAGCAGATCCATGTCGGCATCAGTAGCCTGGTTGTTGCGGTAACGGCCATAGGCTTCTTTGGCAGCAGCATCCACCGAGGCTTCCTCGGCAAAGGCGTACGCATCCAACGGAGCCTGTAGGACATTACCCCCCAGAGCAGCGGCATCCTTGGCGAAGGACGCCAACTGGTTGATCACCATGCCTGGATATTCCTCATGATCCAGACCCAACTTACCCACAACACTGTTGGCGTTGGCTTCATCAATACGACCCTGCCGTTCACGAAACCGACGATTACCGTCGATGATCGATGCCGTACGGGTAGCCTCACGCGCTGCCAATGAATTAGGGATCGGCTCCTGGTCCTTCAGCGCACCCAGTACTTGACGCTTTAATTCAGTTGCTTGCGCCAGCTTTTCCTTTTTAAGTTCGGTCAAGGAGATAGAGCGTAGTTCTTCTGGGAGTTCTGGAAGTTCCGGGAGCTGAGCCATTACTTATCCTGTTACTTAGAGGAAGGCTTTAATGCGTTGCGTATCTTATACCGATCCATGAGTTCCTGGTTCGCAGTATCACGCGCTTTTTGCGCTTTACTCAGTTGATCTTGATAACCCATGTACTGCACGTACTCGTTATAAACCTTGGGCAGCACCCGTTTGATATCCGAGTTGGCAAAGTCGTCGTCACCAAACCACGCTTCATCAATACCAGCCATCTTTGCAGCAGCCAATATAACGGGACCTAAGTTGGCATCTTCCGGGATTTTCAAGTCCTTGTTGCCCCGCAATTCCTTAACCAATTTCTGGAACTGCTTGGATGTGTTGTTCTCTTCACCAGGCGTCATCTTGGTGACTTGAGCAATCGCATCACTCTCCGACACGTTATCGTTGACCGCCTGAGAGAAGACGGGCTGACTGTCGACATACTTCTGTGCAACAGCAACTTCCGACTCATAAGGAGTTAGCGCCCGGACACGTTCTTCATCCTGTTCCGGCGTCAATCCAGTCAACTGGCTGTAACTACCAGAGACCTTCGAGAGCACATTGTTCAGCAGACCGACAGGCGCATTACCCAAGTTCTGTGAAACAGCACTGCGAACATCAGCCAGCGAACCTCCGTTCTGCATCACCTGATTGGCCGCTATCTCAGCGTTACGCTCATCAAGTGCCCATTGGTGCTGATCTCCGGTGATGTTCCGACGCTGAGCAGAGTTAGCCTCCATATCCGCCACACGACGCCCTTCAAATCCAAGGCGTGTGCGGGCATTACCAATCTGCTCTACCGTCTGATGATCACCCAGCAGTGACCTGCGAATATCTACCAGCCCTTGAGCTGCAGCCGCCTGACCGCGAGTACTCAAGCCTGACTGCCCTAGTTTTTTCTCCAACAGATTGAGTTGTGCTTCAACCTGCTTAGGGTCCCCAATATCAATCTGCCTGGCTTCAGCTAGGAGACCGTTAAGGATCGGGGCATCGGCGTTGTCCTGTGCCTGGTTGTCGTAGGCCATCCGATTGGTAGCCTGCTGACGCAGGAAATCACCTCGGGTATCCAGGGCATTCCGCACAGCCGATCGATCGATCTGGGCACCGTACTTGGTCAGTTCCTGACGCAGTTGACCTGATGCCAGCAAGGCTTCCATTTCTTCAGGTGTACGGACCTGACTCAACCGATCAAGGGCGGCCTGAGTGTTTTGCTCCTTGCCTGAATCCCAATTGGCTTTCTCCTGGGTCTGGTACTGGCTGAGTACATCTTTCAAGCCATTGAACCCATTGTTCAGTGACTGCCCTGCCTGGTGAAACAGACTGATCGAGGCCCCTGTATTCGGGGCATCTACGTTGCGCCATGTGATCGCCATTTACTTGATCCTGTTCTGATCCATGTATGCACCTACCGATTGGTAAGCACCTGCGTTAGAGGCCACACGAGCGCGTTGCCTGTCCTCCAGTTGGGTATTAACCGTCTGACGTTGGGCAGCGAAGTTCTGGTTGTATTGGCGTTTGTTCTCTTTCAACTGGTCTTTAGCCAGGCCGTACTGCTTCATGCCCATCCAGGCATTGCCAATACCTTGAGCTGCACCCAGTGCAAGTCCGCCCCAACCTTGTTGTTGCATACCGTTCTGGTTGGTATAGCCGAGCATCGATTGCATGAAAGTTGGGTCAAGTCCAGGCGCACCTGTGCCCGCCATATTCAAAGCAGCTACGTTATCCAGTACGGGAGCATTTCCTCCAGGAACGAATCCTGAAAGATCGAGGTTACGATACCCGGCAATGGAGCCGCTGTTTACAACAGGCGTTGCAGTAGCAGACCCACCAGCACCAAAACTCATCAGTGCGTCTAAAACAGACATAAAAAAACCCTCGATGGTTACAAACACAGTCAAGTGTATGCAAACTGTATCGAAGGTCCAAAAAGAAAGACCTATTGAAGCTAAGACTACATCCCATTACACAGGGTAGTAGTACCGACTGTATTACAGTAAACCTGTCTAGGTTGATTATTTATGAACGTGTTCTGTAGTGCCTGCTGGTCCCTAGCCACAGCAGCATTGTGCATATCTATTTGCTGTTTCTGCTGTGCTACTTGGGCAGCCATCACGTTACAGAACGCTGTATCCACTTGTCTGTTTTTAGCTGCTGCACTTGCAACTTCTTGATCAAGACGTTGTTGGTCGTACGTCTTGCCACCTAGTTCAGACAATATATACCGAGTACCCAATGCACCTATATCCGGCGTAACAGCACCACTGGAGATGCAGTGGTTCCAGGCCACCCACCCATTGGCAATAGGGGCATACTCGTGAGGCTGGACTTCTGGCTTAACAGACGTGGCACACCCAGTCAGGGCAACAAGACTGGTAAGCAGAACAATTGATGTGATTTTCATAAGTCATCCTTGGGCACCTGACGTGAACGGAAGGAAGCCTACCTTGAAGCATGGCGAATCGCCAGCCACAAGGAGGCCTACCAAAGCACTAGACGTAAAAGGTATCGCCTACCGTGTTGTTCAGTTTAGGGAGCATCAGGGCAGCATCCACATAGCTGTTGATCATCTCGATGCCTGCCATGCCGATGTTCCCTGAATGCACGGTTCGGTTGTAGAGATCCTGGGGGGCCTCTCCCCATACGATCAACGGCTCCTCTGCGATGAACTCGAAGGGACTGATCCAGTCGTCTGTATCCAGCAGCTTCTTGGCATCCTCCAGCTCCTTGTTCTTGGCCTCAGCCAGTAACTCAAACTCCCCTGATTTCTTGTTCAGTACCTCCATTGAGGAACGGAAGTGTTCGGCCACACTGGCTTGAACCAGGTTGGTTCCAATCTTGACGATTGCAGTACCTGCCGTCTGGGTCAAGGTGAGGCCGTTCTGGACACCTTGGTAACCACCATAGGCAATCAGGGCAATGGCCAACACCATGGCCCATTCTGCACCTAAGGCTTCAGCCACTCGCTGAATGACATAGCCAACGACCTGTTGAATCACCAGCGTTACCACGATGATTGCCACCAGGTATACCGCTGTGCCCATGGCTGCAATAGCCGCCCACATCGTCGCACCACCAGGCGGGAAGAAGTAGGTCACCACGATGGCGATGATGATCATGATGGCTTTGAATATCCCCGACTGATACCACTTCTCCTTGGTGGTGATCCGTGTATTACATACAAAATGCAGGGACCGTGCATACAGCTCTTCACGATCCAGCATGTTGAATAGGTCGCAGACGGCATGATCCAGTGGAATCAGCAGGTTCTCTGAATCACCACTGGCAACCACGTTCTTACCTCGCCAGATGTGGTAGGTCAGCCTGGGATTGAACACCCGGACCTCTTCATAGAAGGTAGCATTCACCTGTCGACGGTAAGCGTGGTAAGGGATCAATACCTCACGGGTCATCTCCTCCCTGCCCCCCTCACCCTGCTGGGTGTATTTCTCCATAACAACCTCGTTACCGAACAGGCTGTCATGGCTACCTATCTTGCCGTTACCGATCTTTCCAGCCTTATGCCGCTTACCGATACCCTGGTAACCCAAGGTCATCGTGAACTCCTTGTCCTGCAGCACGATGGCCTGCGAGCCGCGACGGGTGAAGTCATCCATCCCATCTCTCAGGTCACCCGTCAGCTCATAAGGTGACTGGGAGGTGTAATACAGCAGGTTGAAGTACTCAAAGAGATACCGACGCTCGACCTCGTTCTCAGTCTTGGCGGGGACACCCCAAACCACCAAAGCCTGTTCGATATCGTCAATGTCAGGGTTTGAATGGATAGACTCAGCCACCGTGTCGAAGTCCATACTCAGGTACTTCAACATCTTGCGGGTGGTGAGGTATTCGGGGGTGTCTCGAAACTCTTCGTCCGTGCGGTTTCGCTTGTCGTGCCTGATGTAGGCAAAGGGGAAGTAGCTGCCGATCGCAGACAGGTCTACATCATGGATTACGTCCACCTCCGGGTACTCACCCGAGCCATCCTCGTAAGTCCAATACCCACGGTGGGCTAACGTACGTGAAGGCGTGTTTGTGTCAGGATTTGCAGGCACAACAGAGGTGAAGCTATAGCCTACCTGATAGTACTCAGACTCCTCGTCATACCCCAACAGCGGAAGCTTTAACGCCCCTTCCCTCAACGACTTTACAAGCACAGGCCCCAAAGGACTTGGCTCAACCACTTCGACCTCGAAGACGTACTTAACTGTCACGCTGTCCTGCGTGGCAGTTGTGTTGACTGCGTAGCCGGTGTGACGGGCGAAAGGGTCCAGCAATCCACCTGCAGGGCGCTCGGGTGTCCAACCTGCCGTAGGTGCTACGCCCCACTGATCCAGTGTTCCAGGCTCAGCCTCGTCTAAGGTGGTTTGGGTATACACGGCCTGCATGTCTTTCAGGTAAACAGGTACACCTTCTTTTACTGACAAGACCTTTATTTCGTTGGTAGCTGAGTCGTATCCGTACTGTCCGACAAGCTGTTGCCACGCCACATGCAGGCTGTTGATCGGTGCAAACTGGAAATAATCCAGGGTGATCGAGCGCCCCAGCTGGCGTTCTATGACCTGCTTTACCAGGTCCTGCCCCTGCATGTTGTTTACCACGCTGGCTTTAGGCAGCCCGTAGGCGTAATGCTTGCTGGCGTACTCATACATACGCTCGGCCTTGACTGCGATGCTCTGATTCATCCCATCAATGAGATGGTCGACCATGTTCTGGTCTCGAAGGATCGCCTTGAGCACACTGGCTTTGCCTGTGTCAGGTATCTGACTGTCCTCAATGACCCGGACAACCGAGGTGTATACCTTGGTCTTCTTCTTGCTGCTGAACAGTCCCATCAGGATCTCCCAATAAAAAAGGGAGCACGAGGCTCCCTTGTATCAGCGGTTGTGGTCAGGCATTCACACCGGACAACAGCTTGGCGATAGCCCGTCCAATGGTGACGTCATCCAGTCGGTTAGTGCCGTCTGCAACTGTGCCTTCATCGGTGGTGCGTCGTACGCTCCAGGTATCCACCAGCAACTTGGCTGCCTTCTGCTCAGCATCTCGGGTGAAGCCATTGGTTTGAGCCATGTACAACTGCTTCTGACGACCCACCACACTGCCCTCATCCACACCGGCTTCTACCGTCTGAGCACGTTCGGTGACCTTCTTCTGAGCCAGCAAGCCGGTTTCCTCGGTAGTCTTCAGGCGCTGTTCCAGCAGCAGATCGTATTCCGCCTTGAGCTTGCAGACCGTCGCTTCCAGGACCCGGTTTTCCACTTCGGCATTGACGATCTGCTGACGGATCAAATCGATCTGTGCCTCAATCAGATCTGCCTCACGCGCATACTTGTCCTTCTGGAGAAGGAACTGCACCGAGGAATCCAGAATGGCTGTCAAGGAGCCTAGGTAGACCTGAGAGTATTCCGCCCCCTTGATCCGGTTCTTGTTCCACTCCTCATCCAGGTGAGCCTTGGCTGCTTTCATCAGTAGATCGAAAGCACCATTACCCGACACCCTGGCTTCGGTCAGATCAGAAAGAGGAACCCTGTTAATCGCAGTGATAGACATACCCAGACCCCTTCAGATTACAGACCGCCAGCCATGGCCTGACGCTGAGCCAGATCATGCAGCTCGTCTTTGGTCAATGCGGGCAGTACTTCCACTGAGAACTCACGAATCAGCTTGCCCTTACGGGTCTTGTTGCCGCCTGGCAGGGTGATGGTCTGGAAGACCTGGCACTGACGCTGGACGATCTGGTTGTAGATGATGCGGGGTACATGCCAGCCCTCATCGACATTGAAGGGCACGTACTTCTTGAAGGTGCCTACCGTGCTGTTGCCTACGGTGAAGATCTCGCCTTCCCATTCCTTCTTGGCGGGGTTCATGCAGGTCACGCGAATACGCACAAGCTCACCGGCTTGCTTCTTCAGACGCACACGTTTTTGCCCTTCGGTTTCTTTCTCGGCAGACGCTTCGCTCGAAGAGTCCGCAGCTGGCGCGTCGCCTTCGGCTAGCTTGGCTGCTACCTTCTCGCGCAGCTTGTCTGCACCAATCGAGGGGTGATAGGAAATGCCCAGCAGATCAGCACGGGCTTTGAGGGTGGCGAGTTCGTCTTGGACGAGTACTTCTTCTTGATCCAACTCTTGCATTACAGATGCTCCGATCGATGAGGAAAGGGGCAGTTGCCTGCCCCTAGTTACCGCAGTGGATTACAGCTTGGCGGCGGTCTTGATCAGACCGATACGCTCCGGACGCAGGACCATGAAGCCGTAGTACCACTTGATCGACATGAAGCCGGTCTCGCCGTACGGGTCGTTGCGGTCAGCGGTCTGCTCACCTGGCTTTTTGTGGTAGATCTTGAACTTCACGGTTTTGCCATCAGTCTGGAAACCGATGGTGGTGAAGGACTCGCTACCGATAACCAGCATCGGGAACACGTCGAACTTGTCGCCTGTGGTGTAGTGGGCTGCATCACCTGCAGCCGCTGCACCGGCACCCGCCCACTTCAGCATTTCCGGAACCACGACGATGCGGAACTGATCGATGGTGCCGATCTCGCCCGTCAGGGTCTGGCCACCAGCGGCGTACTTCTCGATGGAGATGAAGGCTGGAGCGTTGTGCAGGTCCTTCATGCCCTTGAGCGTCGGGATCAGCTCGGAACCGCAGTACAGAACACGGGCACCCTGGATGGTCGCGGTATCGACCATGCGAGTACCGGTGATCATCTTGGTGTGCTTCGGCGTACGGTTGTTGTCCAGGTCAATGGACAGACGCATCAGGTCGCCGTAAGAGACCAGATCAGCCGCATCGACTTCCACGTCCTGAGTGGCGTTACCGGCGTAGCGAATCACGCCTGCCGAGTTCAGGAGGTCGATCTGGAGAGCGTCCTCGTTGATCTCGTTGGCACCGTTGATCATCTCGCGGTTGATGTGCTGCATCAGCTCAGCGTCGGTGTCGAAGTCCAGGGATTCCTGGGTGTACTCATCGAAGAAGCCGAACTTCTCGAAGGTGCCTTCGAGTTCCTTACGCTTGAAGCCCACACGGTTCACGCGACCACCGGTCTCGGAGAGCGCTGGCAGCTTGGCGGTGATGGTGCCCACGTCCTTGCTGGAGCCGTACAGGTTACCGTTGGCGATGACCACACCCGCAGCATCGATGCCCTGGTCGTTGATGTTCGCGTCATCGAGCAGTGGCAGGTAGTGGTAACGCTTGATCTTCTTGCCCATGTTCTTGGGCATCGAAGTGGTATCCGCCAGCTGACTGAAGTACTGCTCTTTACGAGCTTCGATCAGCGCCTGCTTGATGTAGTGGAACGTGTTGAACTGGTTGCCCATCGTCGATGGAGTACCGCCAGCTGGATCGTTGTATTGCATACCCATGAGAACACCTCGTCGTTACATGTATTTGGGATTACCCAACTTGCTAAACTCTTCATCGCTCAGAGCCAGAGGATTGAACTCAGGCTGCTTGGCGACTGGAGCCGCAGGTTTTGGTGGGCTGGCAGCTCGCTTCTTGTCACGTAGGTCGGGTTCGGGAGCAACCACCGGTACAGGGACGGGTTCCTTAACGGGTACGGGTTCAGCCGGTACTTGTTGTTTAAACAAGTTGGCAAATCCATTACGCGCCTGGATAGCGTCACCGACTTGGCGATAAGCCTCGATATCCGACACACCATTCAAGCGTCCAAACATGCGTTCACGTTCGATCTCGCTACTGATCAGGTCATATACGCCACTGGCCATGTGGTCGTTAATCACTTTCAGAAGTTGGGGATTGTTCGCAACCACTTGCTTACTGGCAGCATCCCACTTGTTGCTAACGACGCTGACGGTCTTGGAGTACACCGGTGTGTCCTGGATTTCTTCCAGCACCGCGTCCAGATCCATCTCACGTTCATCGACAGTGTAAGTATTGGGTGCGTACTCATTCGCTTTTTCTACGTCTACATCCAGTGGATCAATACCACTGTCCTTGAGCAACTTCCCGATTGCGGCTGGGTTCTTTTTATCCAGATCAATCAGGAAGCCAAGTTTCTCTTCACTCAGGAGGTTATTGTTCTCCAGAAGTTTAAGCAATTTCAAATTCGGTTTCAGAGCAGCCATTTTCTTATTGTAATTGGCGCCCATCTGCATAAGAGCAACTGCATCGTCGACATTATCGACAACCATCTCTTTTCCGTTCGCCTTGAATGGCGCGAATAGTTTATCGACGATTGCTTTGTGATCGACCGGCTGTACCGGTTCATCTGCTGCTGGTTTGTCCTTGGACTCTTCTGCAGGTGCAGTTGGAACTTCGGGTTCCTTGCCGCTGACCGGCTCTTCTTCGTCGGTCGTGGTGTCCGGTTCTGGCTTGGGGTCTTGTTCAGTGCCCTGGTCATCTTCGTCTTCCTCGGTAACAGGTGCAGCTGCCGGATCAACTACCGGGGCCTGAGGCTCAACAACAGCATTCAGATCCAGCTTGGCGAACTCTGCGTCACTCATATCGAGTACGTCGGAGTTCAGCTCTTCTTCCTGTTCCTGGTCGAGATCCAGGTCTTCTACATTATCAGCAAGGCTCATTATTCAAGTTCCTCTTGAGCAAGTTCAGCGCGGAACTCTTCATCCGCTGCGAGTTGTTTGGTGGCCTGTTCACAGAGGTGTTCCTGCACACGCAAGTAATCACTCAATCCGGAGATCGCATCCATCTGCTTGATGATGGAAGCCTGGCTCTCGGCAGACTGCATGTTCGGGTCTGCCCGGAGATGGACAAGACGGACGGCTTCGCGCTCGAAGTAGCCTTTAAGGATTACTTCCTTGAAGTCCTTGTTAACCAACAGTCGAGCCAGTGCTTTACCCTGCTCAATTGTTTTACGGTTTGAACTGATGGCTGCGTCGAGTTGTTCAATGTGACCTTGGGACATATCTCTACCAGTGCTGTAGTAGTTAATAGGGATTAAACGATGCGGAACATAATACAAATCAACTAGAAAGGCACCACAGGTGTGGTGCCCTATTAACTACTAGTTAGTTGTCGGCTTCTTCTGCTGAGCTTTCATGTGGTTATCCACCACTTTCAACTGCATCTGTGCCCTGGCCTGTGCGCCCTGTTTCTGCAAGTCGCGTTCTTGTTTCACCCCAGACTCTTGTTCAACAAAGTCCAGGTTCTTCAGGTCAGCATCACTTTGAAGATGGGTGGCTTTAGCCCCTTCAGTTCCAACCTTGGCACCGGAGAGTTCTGCATCGGCCTGCAACTTCATAGCTTTCGCCTGAAGCTCCATGACTTCTGCTTCCAACTTCGCCAGTTCCAGTTCCTGCATACGCTGAGCGATAGGATCGGGTTCAGGCTGGTACTCCTCGATCTGCTTGGCCAGATCAGGCATCTTCCGCAGCCGGGCAATGTCAGCCAGGATCATTCGACTCATCGCAGGGTCCATGTTGTTGCCCATGGTCTGCAGCATGAAGGCCAGTTCCTGTGCCTTGGCGTTGTCGTCTTCAGCCGTGGTGATGTTCAGACGCAGGTCGAAGTTACCGGCCAGGTCATCACGACGGATCTGCACGAACTCTTCTTCCGTGATCCGCACCACCTCTTCTTCTGAGAGCCAGACAGCGTTCATCGAGATGAACTTACGGGCGACCTTGACCATGCCTGCAGCTAGGCGACGAAGGATCGCCAGCTCACGCTTGGATGCAGCATCCAATGCACCCCGGATACCAGCAGCTACCTCACCCAAGGATGATCCAGAGATCCCCTGGTTGAACGCCTTCACACCCGTCAGTGATTCAGCCTCGAAGTTCTGCAGCTGCAGCATGAACTGAGCACTGGCCGGGATCTCCGGGAAGGTGTGCATGAACACGCCCTGGCGAGGATCGACGTTGGCGTTGAACTCGTAGTCCTGACCCTTCTCGTACTTACGACGGTTGGTTACATCGAGCATGTCTTTACGCATGCCGGTCTGACCGTTAGCACTCTTGCCGAGAATGTCGATCATGCCGCGAGTCACAGCACCGATGATCTTCTGGTTGTCTTCCAGCAGTGAACCATCTGGCTCACCGTAGATGCTCTTGCGCACCGGCAAGTAGGGCACCACAACGAAGGGGAGTTTCTGATCCGGGAAGGGGTTCTCTTCCATGCGGATAAGGGTGTCACCTACCCAAGCCACCACAATAGGCCGCACAATCCCAGTACCATCAATATCCCAAAATCCCCAATATTCATAAACAACAAACTTCTTACGGGGTTCGTCACTGAAGTTGAAATTCTTTGAATACTCGTTGGCCGTTGCATGGTCAGGTTCCCCCAAGATGGAATTTGAGGTGATATTGATTTGGTCCAGGTTCTTGTACCGATCGCCCTCCTTCTTCAACTGAGCCAGTGAAGATTCAAACGAGTAGATAACAAAGCTGGCCTTGTCGATATCGCCCTGACAGGTAGGGTCGATCATGACATTGCGGTAGTCGCAGACTTCCACAGTCGGATGGTTCTTGATCACCCGAGTCTTCTTGACTGGCTTGTGTCCTTTGACCACAGCTTCAACAGGTCGGCCATGTTGTTGGTACAACAGATGCGCCTGCTTAATCTCTGGTTCAACTTCCTGCTCATACTGTTCAGGACTTTGCTGAACCATCTGATCCAGGTGCTGCATCATCGGAGCAGCTTCATCGCTGAAGACGTACTCCACATCAGGAACGATGGCGGTGTACTCCTCTTCTTCAAAGCTCCAGCCGGTACGGAGTATAACGGTGCCTTCGTCCACTGCTGTTCGCACGAACTCGTCAATGAACGTCACCTTATCGATGCGCGTATTGAACTGGTTGTTCAGAATCAACTGGTTCTGTTGAGCCGCTTTCTTATCTTCCCAACTGACCGGACGCACACTGAATACATCGTCGGTACTGAGGAAAGGTTCGCTGAGTGCGGGATACCGCCACTCGGCTTGTTTACGAATGAGCTTGGGTACGATCTTGGAAGACCCTTCCGGCGTCTTGACCTGAGCCTTGCCGGTAACATTCAAGTTATCCAGCCATTCACTGATCTGGGAAGTCTTGCTGTCGTGGTAGCTCTTGGCTTCCTGATAGTCCTGCTTCAAATCAAGGATAGAAGGTTCTTTGGCCCACTTTGTGAGCTTCTTAACTGCGGCAGTTGCTGCCACCAAATTGTCGGCCATATCAAATCCCGAGGGTGGTAGATACAATGGCCGCATCTTAACAACAAACTACTGGAGTACCTGAAATGAATATCCAACCCCTGCACCCCAACTTCAAAGTTCCAACCAAGGGAACTGAACAGGCAGGTGCTTATGATCTCTATATGCCTGAACATGGTTACTGCGCGGGTGACAATGATGAAGTAAAGGTCAATCTGGGATTCGCTGCTGAACTTCCGGCAGGCCATGTAGCCCTGTTACTTCCCCGTTCAGGTATCGGAAGTAAAACAGGACTGGAACTGAACAATACCTGTGGCGTGATTGATGCTGATTACCGAGGTCCATGGTTTGCAACGCTGCGAACCAAGAATGGCAAGTGCTATTCCTGGGAAGCGGGTGACCGTCTTCTCCAGATGCTGATCGTTCCGGCCACACAAGTTCAATTCAATGTTGTGGACGATCTGTCCGAAACGTCCCGTGGCACGGGCGGCCTTGGCTCAACCGGTAAGTGAGGTGTGACATGACGTGTGAACTCTTCCGTGTGGACTTCAAACGCAAGTTCCTCAAAGAGCGGACTACCCTTGGCAAGGATGCCCAGCCCTATGACCCACGGAAGTGTCCAGTCATCAGCAACATCGTCGACCATGCAATGGTCATGTTGAGTGAGGCTCATGAGCAATACGCTGACCCACGGCGTGCCGTGTTCCTGGTGGCAGATCCGCTGCATAACTTCAGTGCCGCCATGTTCGACACTGAGTTCCTGAGCACCACTGACGCCATCGAAAGTTTGGAAGCCATCCTCAACAAACTGTACGCCCTGCGTGAACACGAAGAGCAAGGCGAACCTGCCTGACAGAACAAGGCCCCAATCAAGGGGCCTTTTCTTTTACACCCAACCGTTACGGGCGAATCTCGTATTCCCTTCTCCCACATCCAGGCGATGACCCTGGTTGTCCAGCAGCTGACAGGCTGCCTCGAATTTCGCCGCGTAGTTATTCCCCTCGTGGAAATTGCCACCGGCACCGATCGGGTTCATCACCCGGCTGGCCACGTAGAACAGCAACGCCTCCAGGTGGCTGTAAGGTAGATCCACCTCGATCTCTGCCGGGTCGAACGAGTTGTCCTCCCGGATAAGCTGAGGGTGATTGGCCCGGTACACCACATCCACCGTGTCGCCCTTCAACAGCTCCGGCAGCACCAAGGTGTTCATGCTGACGGTACGCACGTTGAGCGGATGGCCATACCCCAGGTCACCCGCATTGAGTGCCAACTCCTGTCCCGTGGCATCGAAGACTCGCTCAATCTTGAGCAGGTCATCCTCGAACGGCTGCAGCATGGAGTCATGGATGTACTTCTCCACGCCCCACGATTCCATGTTGCTCACGGCATGCTTTCTGCTGACGGTGTACGTCCGCAGTCCTGGCACCAGGTGCAGGGTGACCCGGCCTTCCTTGAGCAGGAAGCGCTTGTGCAGTTCGGTCAGCCCAAGGTTCACATGGGTCAGGATCTCGTTCTGGTTGTCCTTGGTAATACCTTGTTCCTCGGCACCGCCGATATGGAGCTGGCGTAGCTCGCCATAGGTCAGGGCCTGGAATACTTCAGTCAATTTCATAGGGGTTCCTCAGACAATGTAGGACGACATGCGGTCGCAGGTTTCATCTTCTTCGTCGCCTTCCCACATACCGGTGCCTTCGTTCTGGTGCAGCCCGGCCTCCTCCGAAGGCTTCCAGGCATGCAGCGAAGCCAGCATGGAGATGGTGTCGATGAAGTCGTCATGCTTGCTCTTGAATCCGCCAGGGGTCGCCAGCTCCAGTTCGTTGATGGCTTCCACCATCTCGGCACTGCGCTTCTTCTCGATGGGGAAGAAGATCTTGCGGGCCTTGAACAGCGGCACCACGGTGTTGAAGCGAACCAGTTTGTTGGTGTTCGGACGGATACCCGGCTTGGAGTCGTTGCCTTCTGAAGCCAGTGAGAAGTAGATGTTACGGTTCAGCATCTCGCCCTGAATCCAGGAGACAAAGCCCTGCTGCTGACCCGAGACCTCGATACCTACCTGCTGTGGTCGGTACTGCTGTGCCAGTCGGAACAGGTCATCCACGTTCTTGGACATGTCCTGTCGCTTGCAGATGCCATCCACCCACAGCCAGTCACCGGCATTGTTGTAGGCCCAGACGCTGATCACGCTGTAGTCGGACTTCTGCTTCTCGCTGGTGGCAAAGTCGGTGGTGATATAGAAGTTGAACCGGCCCCGGTTACGCAGGACGGCATCGACCTTGTACCAGCCAATGTCATGGTCCTGGATCAGCCGGTCTTCGTCCGACATGATCCGCAGCATCAGTTCCTGGTTGAAGGTGTCGACCTTCCCCAGCTTGACGGCATCATCGTATTGCTTCTTCACATAGTCGTAAGTGAAGCGATCGGGCCAGCTGCCCCGGAACTCCTCCCGGCTGCAGGGGAACTGCTCGCACACCGGGAACACGTTGACCGCCCACGCTCCCGACTCCACGGCCTTGTACAGAGGGTCCTTCGCGTTGAAGGGTGTACCTGACCAGACGATGATGTTCTTGGTGGGGTGCAGGGCGTAGTTGACCGCCTTGTATACCGTGTCCTCTACCGCAGAGATCACCGTGGCCGACCGGGCATCTTCGTCCGAGATCAAGTCATCGAGCACCGCCAGCTGGGGACGCTTACCCATCTCCTTGGCACCCCGGACGCCGGTCTTGGCACCGTAGCCCTTGACGATGAAGATCTTCCCGTCAGCGTTGCGGAACTCCCAGCGGATATCGGTGAAGCGGATCTCGGGTACGTACTGCTTCAGGAACTCGGAGTTATCCCAGCGGAACTCCAGGTTCTTACGCATGTTCTTGACGCCGTTCTCAATCGAGTCCGACACATACAAGGCCAGGTCCACCCGCCCAAAGTTGGGCAGCTCACCGTAGGTGGCGATGTACAGGAACAGGTACTCGCCCATCACCGTGGTCTTGGCGATACCCCGGTGGCACAGGTTGATCACCCGACGCCCCCCCTCGGTGAGGGTATCGAGCATCTTGTAATGCACCAGGGGCGTCTTGTTCTCCTCGCCCTGCGCCCCATTCACCAGCTTGATGAAGGTGACGAACTCCAGAGCGAAGTCGCTCGGCACATAGCCAGGGTCAACGGTGTAGTCGGTCGCTGACAGGTACTGCTCCACCTTCCACGGAGCCAGCGCCTCAGCCACTGGATCGTAGGCTAATGAACCCGTCACACCCATGGCTACCCCCACTACAGCGGAAGCCAGCTTGGTCAGGCTCATTGCACACGCTCCCCTTCCACATCGATCACCAGGCGGCTATGGGCCACCTCCTGGGCGTTCATGGCCCCAGCCTCCAGCATCAGCCGCTGCTGACGAGCGAGAGCCAGGGTGGTCTCACGTAGGGCCTGGATGGAGCTGTCTTCCTTCACGTTCACGTCCAGCTCGACCTTCTGGGTCTCCGGCATCTTCAGGTGCGTCAGCAGGGAGTTGGCCGCATCACAACGGACCTTCTCGCTGTTGGCACTCACCATCAGCTCGGCCTGGACGTTCAACGCCTTCTGGTACAGGTCCTGGTTCAACACGTAATGCGGAACCAGGGTTTGCTCGAAGATCAGGTTGACCAACTTGGACTTGTTGTACGCCGAGACATAACTGGCTATGTCCTTGGCAGTTACACCCTGATTGATAAAGCCCTGGTACTTGGATGGGAAGGTCTTCATGTACGCATCGATGTTGGAACAACCCAACAGCTTGTGACTGACGTACTTCACCGCATCGATGTAGTTGGAGATCTTGAACCGACCATCCGCCATCACCTTGGTGTAACTCAGCAAGTTATCCCGGTACTGCTCGTACATCTCAGGATCAGCCAGTGTCTTGTTGACGGCATCAATCAAGTCCTGGCTTACCGACTTCTTCACCTTGTCAGGCAAAGCTCGCTGGAACTGTTCAAGAGTAAGTGCGGACATGAAGGAACCCCTATTCACCATATAGGGTGAACATAGTATGGAGTTGGAACTTAAAGACAAAATCGGAGCGAGGGGAAGTGTACGGAAGGAAAGTTATTTAGCGAAATTGGGTCCTCGGGTTTTGAGGATTTTTATAATTTGGGTACTGGTCCAGTACTGACAGTACCGAACTCCAAATTCCAAACCACCCCCCCCCATTGCTTCGTCCTACTGTTTCCATCCCACCTACCCCTTCATCGGCTTCGCCGTAGTAGTGGATATCCATCCCTTTACATGAGGCCTCACCATGTTCGCATCCATTCGCAACACCATCATTCAACTCTTCACCATGCTCAGCCGTTTAATCAACGCGACCGATCAGGTCGTAGCTACAGCTGAACTGCATGCCACCGCTCTCCGCAAGGAGACCGAGATCGAGATCAACGCTCGCATCCGTTCCCTTGAAAAGGACATTGCTCTCCTCGAAGCACCAGCCCAGTAACAACCACTGCCCACTCTTCGGAGTGGGTAACAACCTATACACATGTACACAAATACACACTTAGACAGTAAGTCTTAGAGAGACAGTGATCTAACAGCATCGCTTCGCGTGAGTAGAGGATATCCACACGGACTAGACCTCATGACTCAGCTCGCTATTCATAACCATCATGTCATTCAGTACTACAACGATCTAGGCGATGCAGCTCATGAGGTTGGGTACTACGACGAAGCGATTCACTTCTATGCGAGAGCACAGTGGGAAGAATGTCTGGAAGAACTGTTTCACTCAAATTACTTTCCGTCTCTTCGTTCTTTCGATACCAATTCCCAAACCGATACTCACCCTATATCTAAGCAGTCTCTTCTCCCTACAGAAGACATTAGCTTCTAACTACTTCTTCGAGGTTCCTATGCAACCCACTGTCTCTCTGCTCATCACCACCATCCTTGTATTCCAGCTTGTTGTTGTCGGAATGATCTTCAACCACAACATGCCCAACTGGTGTGCTACTCCAGAAGTAGGACACAACTACTTGCTTCAACCCTTCTGCAAGTAATCACACTTCTCTTCAGTTAATCAGGCGAACTCCGTTCGCTTGATGAAGCTATAACTTTAAAAGGACTTCAGTTATGGACATTCACGACAAACTCACACTGGTATTCAGTGGAGTCAGTATTGCCCTTATCTTCGGAAAACTGGGAGGTCTGATATGACCTTCCCTCTTCCCCTGATCGAGGTCGACGAGCATTCCGTCGCCTCGTTGTACATCTGCGATGAAGATCAGCTCATCGCGGTCGATAGCGTGGACTTGGAAATAGCCCATGCCATTGAGGACTACTACGCAAGCCGTGGCTACTACGTAGCCATCGAGCTGGCCTGAGTCAGCTTCACCCTTCTACCTGAACCAAACCATCGACCAGCTTCGCTGTAGAGATGGAACGAGCTGCCTGCTCAACACTACCCATGCAAGGAGATTCACCATGGCTTTCAATTCCAATGCCCGTAACAACCAGCCTGCTGTTGCCAACGACAACTGGAAGGCTCAAGGCTTCATCAACATCTACCTGCCGACACCGGATGGTGGTCGTCGCAAGATCGGTTCGATCGCTCTGAAAGAGGCCAAGGCCTACGAGGCTGCGCTGCTCAAGCGTCTGTCGACTGATCCTCTGGCCATCCAGAAGATGCAGGAGGCGATCATGCTGGACTTCCAGCTCGCTGACAAAGAGGTGAAGGAAAACGAACTCGGTTTCTGATCCACCTCTGTGGCATCCAAGGCCTGCTTCCCTCAAGGGGGAGTGGGCCTTTTTATTTATGCGTCGTTTTCACCTCCGTGCAGACAGCTTCGCTGGAGGGCGGAATTTGTTCTCAAACCAAGGAGTGAACCATGGCGGTATTGAATAAGCATAAACACGGCATCCCGTCTGGTGCCGTGTACATCGGGCGAGGCTCGATCTGGGGCAATCCGTTCGTGATTGGCAAGGATGGCAACCGGGACGACGTATGCGAAAAGCATGCTGAGTATCTACGTGAGCAGTTCCGTAATGGCGAACGCACGCTGGAGCAACTGGCATCGCTGCACGGCAAAGATCTGGTGTGCTTCTGTGCGCCTCACCGCTGCCATGGCGACATATTGGTCCGTGCTGCTGCATGGGCTGCTGAGCAGCTCGCTAAGCCGGTCGAGTAAACCCATCAGAAGCCCTGAATATCAGGGCTATTTACCCATCAAGGAGATACCCATGACCACCTTCGAAAAGCTGCAACAACACCTCGCTGCTCCCACCATCCATCAAGTGCATGGGACCTTTGAGCACAAAGAGAACGCTGTACCGGTGCAGTGTGCCGATGGCACCACCATGTCCGTGCAGGCCAGTGAAAACCATTACTCCAAGCCTCGTGAGAACCACGGACCGTATACCTATGTGGAGGTCTGGCGCTGTGGTGAGGTGCCTGCATGGGCTGAATACGGCGATGGTGAAGAACCGTATGCCTACCTTCCCATTGAGTTGGTAGTGGAAGAAATAGACCGCCGAGGCGGTTTCGCAGAATAACCAGAAGCCCCGATTCAGGGGCTTCGTTGTATCTGGAGTACCCATGAGCCACACCGTTGTAGCCGTCGACAAAACCACCGACACCATCGTCCCCATTCAGGTGGAAGATTTGTCGGACTTCAGTGCCTATGACGCAGCCAATCTGCTGTACGAGCGGCCCAAGCTGGTGCTGTTCATTCCCCAAATCCGCAAAGACGTAGTGCATTCGCACATGCGCTATCACCGCAGCCGTGGCTGTGTGAAGCACCGTCTCTGCCATATCACCGATATCCCTGCACGAGTCCGTGCTGCGTTTCTACTTGCCCACTGAAAGGAATCCTCAATGTCCGTATCCGCTCTGCGTTACCTGCACACCCCAACCAACACAGAACACGCCGTGCGTGTGGCCTCCTTGCACGAGGCACGGGAGGTCGTGTCTGTCCTTGATCAACAGAAGGTTGAGGGCATCCGCATCAGCTACTTCAGTGACTACCACCACTGTGAGGTGATTACTCACCAGTTCACTGATGGCGAGTTCATCACTACCCGGAAGCGGATGTGATGGTCACCTTCGTCATCTTGAACAAAGGCACTGTCTTGTTTCACACGCCTGCTGATGACTGGCCTTTGTTCCCTTCGGAGTTCTTTCGTGAGAACCCGAGGGCGCGCCTGTACCGCAGGGAGCTGCGTGGCGAAGGTTGGGTCGCCTACAGCTTCGATAAGGCTCAGCGTAATCCTCGCAGGGTTCGCTGCACCTACCCTTTGCCAGATGCACTCCCTGCTGCCGTCAAGACTGCTCTGCTTCTGAATACCATTTAATCCAAGGAGAGATCCATGTCCCATCCCACTCTGATGCTGCCGTACGACCTGCAGTTGGCCAACGAACACCGGTTCTCCAAGCATCACATCGACCGCTATATCCGTAAGGAGATCTCGGCCAATGAGTGGATGCAGACCAAGGTGCAGGAAGGCGTTCAGCTGCTCAATGACTGGCTGTCTGGCCAGTATTACGAATCCAAGATGGCACGACTGGAACAGGTCCGTGCCCTCGATCTGGAGGAGCTGGTACTGACCATCTTCTGCCAGATCGCCTACTGCCAGCGTGACGAGCTGTTCACCTCGGTGACGGCTCAGCTGGCAGGCAGATTGCACTTCAGCGAGAAGCGCGAAGGCATCCAAACCATCGCTGAGATGGTGGCTGTGCTGTGTGGGACAGACGTGTTCGATATCAACAAGTACAGCAACGCTGCCAGCTTGATGATCCAGAGCCGTATCCCACTCAGTGAGGAGCTGCTGCAATACATCTACGAATCACGGTTCCTGCCGCCTATGGTGTGTACGCCCAACATCGTGACGCACAACCATGAGTCAGGCCACCTGACCCACAACGATTCATTGGTACTGGGCAAGGGCAATCACCATGACGGTGACCTGTGTCTGGACGTGATCAACATGCAGAACCAGATCCCGCTCAAACTGGACTTGGAATTTCTGTGTGCCTTGGAAGAGGAACCCAACAAACCCTTCACCTTGGAGAACGTGAAGGATAAGGCCCTTGAAGAGGGTGAGGTACTGACCGATGCCCAAGCCAAGGAGATCCTGCAACAGCAGATCGACAACTGGGACACCTTCAAGGCTGAGTCCAACGACATGTACATACTGATGTTGAACCAAGGTAACCGGTTCTACCTGACCAACAAGGTGGACAAGCGTGGCCGGTTGTATGCCATCGGCTATCACATCACAACCCAAGGTAGTGCATTCAAGAAGGCCATCGTTGAGCTGGCCGATGAAGAGATCGTGGAGGGTGTGTGAATCGCTGGACTGTGTTCTACGCCAACATGTTGTATGGGGAGTTCGACGAATTCCCCAAGGATCTGCCTGATGGAGCGTTCATCCGAGCCAAGGACTATAAAGGCGTTCTCTGGTACGAGCGCAAGTGGTGCTCTTACGTGCCACTCAATGAGTGTGACCTTCCAGCCGAAGTTAGAACACTCACTCTGCTTCTAGGCTAAACCCAACCAAATCAATCGCTTGCCCGACACGCTCGGGACGGCCTCCTATTGCCCAAAGGAATTGAAACCATGCAAACCTTTACCGGATTTGAGTATCTGTTGATCGATGCTGCCAACAACTTTGGCCTCGACAAGCTCCGCTTCGAAGATCGCATCCAATGGGCACGGGACAACCTCGACCATCTGGAGGACCTGCTCGATCAGGCTGAAACCAAACCGATGTACCTCAAGGCTGTGATGGCCATTCGCAAGGCTCAGAGCCATGAACCCACTGGCCATCTGGTGGCTATGGATGCCACCTGCTCAGGTGTGCAGATCATGTCGGTACTCACCGGCTGCATGGCTGGTGCCAAGGCTACCGGTCTGGTCGATCCTGACCGTCGTGCCGATGCCTACACCGACCTGAACGAGTGCATGAATGGCCTGTTGGGTGGCGGATTCTCCGTCCCTCGCAAGCACACCAAGCAGGCACTCATGACCAGCTGCTACGGCTCCAAGAAGGTGCCGAAGGTGCTATTCGGGGAAGGCACTCAAGAGCTGGCAGCCTTCTATGAGGCTGTCGAGATCGTGGCACCCGGTGCATGGGAGCTGCTGCAGGATCTGCTTGCCAGCTGGCAGCCATACGCCTTGAGCCATGCGTGGAAGCTGCCTGACGGCTTCGATGCCAAGGTCAAGGTGATGGTCAAGGAAACCGCTCGTATCGAGGTGGATGAGCTTGATCACGCCACCTTCACCTACGAGTACTACGTCAACGAGGGTGAGAAGACTGGCCGCGCCAACGTGGCCAACGTCATCCACTCCATCGACGCCTTCATCCTGCGTGAGCTGCTGCGTCGCTGTAACTACGACGATGCCATCGTCAGCTATGCCAATGAGCTGATCGAGGCTGAGCTGCTGGAGCGTCACTTGAATGGTGGTGCGGTATTCGATGACGAAGGAACCGAGGCTGTCGAGTACTACTCCGAGCAGTACAAGCGCAGCGGCCAAGCCAGCGTAGTGATTCTGCCGGACCTAGATGTGTGTAGCGTAAAGGCCCTGACCACCCAACATCTTCAGATCCTGAAGCACGCCATCAACCAGATGCTGCAGTACAAACCCTTCCCAGTGATCACCATCCATGACTCGTTCGCGGCCCATGCCAACAACGTCAACTGGGTGCGTCACTGGTACAAGGAGATCCTTGCAGAACTGGCTGACTCGGAAGTCCTCAGCGACATTCTGAGCCAGATCCATGGTGTAGCGGGCAACGTGCCCAAGCGCATGCAGAACCTTAGTGCTCTGATTCGCCAGTCCAACTATGCACTCTCCTGAGTTGAACAGGTGCGCTCCGCGCACTCGATGAAGCAACTCCTCTTGCAGCCCTTCGGGGTTGCATCTTTTTTTCCAGCACCCGCACAGCTGAACGAAGACAGTCATAGAAGTCTTGGAGAAGTTCTCCAAAGTTCTAAAACCATATACTAACTCTTTGGTTTTTGGCTTTTTCTACCATGTGCAGCCGATAGACAGACTCCCTCTTTAGGACCTCAATTAATGACTGGTTCAATCACCTCAGTACACCCAACTATCAAGGACGAGCTATATGCTGAAAGCAATTGAAGGACGTAAGACCACCCCAGAACACATGAGTCTGTATCCCACTATGGACTCCGTGACTGATGCAATTACTTACATCGAGTCACAAGTCCCAGTTACCGATCGCAACAAGATGTTCAGCCTGCTGATGATGTACAACAACACATTGTTGGCAGAACTCAATCGCAGTAAAGCGGCGTAAGGAACTGCCATGACCCAACTAACCAAGATTCAAACCCTGCATCCACTCACCTTGGATCAACTCTGGCGTGAAGCAGAAGAGATCGGCCACATCAAGATCGACAGTTCCACCTGGCGTAAAGGAGAACCTTACGAGGTCACCCTGACCTTCCACCGTAAGTCAGGCACTCGCATCCACGCCGTAGGTAAGAACACTGATATCTGCTTTGCCTTAGCAGATGCCATCAACGAAGCCCGTGAAATGGGTGCAGGGAGCCAGGAATGAGCAAGGAAGTGAAGCGGTACGTAGCGACAAGAACTCTTCCTGCGGCAAGCGAATGGAACAGCTCAACAGTGCCGCACACCTATGTTCGAGCCGCTGACTACGAAGCCCTTCTCGCTGAGCGCAACGAGATGAAAGCAATGCTGGAGGAGGTCGTCACCCAGCTTGAAGGCAACGCGGACGGCCTGATCGAAGGCAGTAACGACCACGAAATGTGTCGTGTCATCAAGTTGGTCCTGCAAGGAAAGCTACCAACTACGTGGGATGCGCTGAAGAAGGATGCCGAGCGGTATCGGTGGATAGAGTGCCATGCGGACGTAGATATGCGAGGGCATGTGCCCGGCGATGAGGATGAATATGGGTCGCTGTCCGACATGATCGACGCCGCCCTGCAAGGAGAGCAGCCATGACCGTCACCGTTCTCCTGGTTTACCTCTGCACCAGTGCCGCCATGGACAGTTGCTCTGTCTGGGAAGAAGGCCGCTGGACTGGTGCTGCTGCACCCGTCTACTGCACCGTCGAGCGTGATCTGGCCGAAGCCAGCGCCCTGCCCAATCAGTTCATTCGCTACGAATGTGAAACCGTCGAGACCGAGCAGGTCGCGCACACCCAACACAAAGGAATTGATCCATGAAAGTCAAACTCAGCCAAACATAATAAGTTAAATTGGTTTGTATCATTAGTTATGACAGTATAAACATACTTTAAACAGTAGGTACTTACCATGACTAAGAAAGAAGATTTAACAGGACAAGTTTTTAACCGATTAACTGTTCTACACGAAGTGCTCCCTCAAACTAGGCCTAGTAAATGGCTATGCAAATGCGAGTGTGGGAATAAAAAAGAAGTCAGAGGGTCGTCGCTGAAGAACGGAAATACAAAGTCTTGTGGGTGCTTTAATAAAGAAGCCTCTGCCCGTCGTGCTACCAAACACGGAGCGAGAAGTACAAAACTTTATCGAACCTACTCTTCGATGCTCTCTCGATGCCGCAACGTCACATCATCGTCCTACGCCCACTATGGTGCTAAGGGCATCTCCGTGTGCGATGATTGGTCGTCTTTTGTGTCCTTCCAGACATGGGCTTTGGCTAACGGATATTCCGATGATCTAACCCTAGATCGGATTGACTCAAAAGGTGATTACGAACCAGGTAATTGCAGGTGGTCCACACGAACAATGCAATCCAGAAACAGGGGTGCCTTCGTAAACAAAACGTCGAAATATATAGGTGTTAGCTGGAATTCCCAATATTCCAAATGGAACGCGACTATATGCGTAGACGGAATACCCTCTCACATAGGACGGTTCATTCATGAAGTTGACGCAGCTATTGCCCGCGACGAGTTTATAACTAAAAACGACTTAAAGGGATTTCCCCTTAACTTTACATAAGGAATTCACTATGAAGGTACGTCTTTCTCAAGCACACGACATGATCGTGCAGTGCATCAAGGTCGGCCTGGTCCCGATCGTCAAGGGCAGCCCTGCCGTGGGCAAGTCCTCCATCGTTCACCAGATCGCCAAGGAGTTCGACCTCAAGGTCATCGACCTGCGTCTTGCGCAGTGCGACCCCACCGATCTGCTGGGCTTCCCCAACACTGCCAATGGCCGTGGCCGCTATGTGCCCATGGAAACCTTCCCTATCGAAGGCGATGAGATTCCGAAGGGTTACGACGGCTGGCTGCTGTTTATGGATGAGTTCACCAGTGCTCCGCGTGGCGTGCAGGCTGCGGCCTACAAGCTCGTGCTGGATCGCATGGTCGGTACTCACCACCTGCACAAGAAAGTCGCCATCGTCTGTGCAGGCAACCTGGAGACAGACGGAGCCATAGTCGAAGAGATGAGCACGGCTCTGGAATCTCGCCTGGTTCATATGGAAGTCATGGTGGACCACAAGGACTGGTGCGAAGGCTGGGCCATGCAGAATGGCATTGACCACCGCATCACCAGCTTCATCAAATTCAAACCAGGGATGCTGTACACCTTCAGCCCGGATCACACCGACTGCACCTACGCCAGCCCCCGTACCTGGGAGTTCGCTAACCGGCTGGTCAAGGGCAAAGAGATCGGTATCGACGACATTCCTCTGTTGGCAGGCACGATCTCTGAAGGCGTGGCACGCGAGTTCCGTACCTTCACCCAGATCTACAGCAACCTGCCCACCCTGACCCAGATGATGGAACAGGCCACCACGCTGCCAGTGCCTCAGGAACCCAGCATCCTGTTCGCTCTGACCGGTTCGATTGCCCACAACGCCAATGACGAGAACGCAGGTCCGCTGATGGACTTCGTGTCCCGTCTGCCAATCGAGTTCCAAGTGGTCACCCTGCGTGAAATGGTACGTCGCAGCCCTACCCTGATGAACCACAAGTCCGTCCAGGCGTGGATCACCAAGAACGCGAAGGAGTTGTTCTGATGAATCCTATCTACCCAGACGGGCATTTGCGCTACCGAATCGTCGAGGAGGTGGCTGGTGAAGATGTTGTCCTCAACAGCTACGCCCACCTTTCCGATGCTGAGCAGGCGCTCTGTACAGCCATAAATCATGGACACGATGCGTACCTGGTAGACGCAGAGGAGGTTAAATGAACACAGAGATTGATTGGGGTAAAGCTCCTGAAGGAACCACCCATTGGGAAATGGCTAATGGCGGGGTACTTGCCAGTTGGATGAAATTCGAAAATCAGAACTGGTACTTCTGGCCAGCACCAAATGCACATACCAGAAAACAGTGGTATCTGTGTGATGTAGGGCCTTCTCGGATTCCCCACATAGTTCCAAGG